>Ga0123519_10000227_pt1 | contig 97348 bp, 91 predicted proteins | sample YelNatPaOPRAMG02_FD_87396 | JGI IMG/M metagenome (GOLD analysis project Ga0123519, IMG submission 87396) | Hot spring microbial communities from Yellowstone National Park - Yellowstone National Park OP-RAMG-02 (version 2) | ecosystem: Environmental > Aquatic > Thermal springs > Hot (42-90C) ... | reverse complement strand
TGGCCGGCCCCTGAACCCCCAGGTTTCCGGCCTGCAAAGAGCCGATCTCAGATTCATGGATTTTTATTTCCCGGTCTATGCGGGTGTGGGACAGGTGCAACTCGGGAATAGGCGTGCCTCCGATGAGCAGATCCTGCAGGTAGGCATGGTTAAGGGACACCGACCCGTGGAATTCTGCACCTCTGAAAAAGGCGCTCAGGCCCACTTTAATGCCCCCCAACATGGCTCCTTTCAAGAACCGCGCCCCGTCGGCGATGAACTGCCCGCCAATGTCGGCGCCCACAAAATCCACCGGCCCCTGGAAGATGGCTTCCAGGAAAAAGGCGGCCTGGCCTACCTTCAGTCTGTTGAAGTTGGCCTTTGCCGTCTCCCTGTTAAACTGCGCCCCTTCGGCGCTGAACTTCCCGCCAATGTCTGCGCCTCCAAAATCCACCTGCCCCCGGAAGACGGCTTCCCGGAAAAAGGCGTCCTTCCCTACCTTCAGTCTGTTGAAGTTGGCCTTTGCCGTCTCCCTGTTAAACTGCGCCCTGACGGCCCTGAACTGCCCGCCGATGTCGGCGCCTCCGAAATCCACCGGCCCCTGGAAGACGGCCTTGTCGAAAAAGGCGTCCTGGCCTACCTTCAGGCCGTTGAAGTTGGCATTTTTCGTCTCCCTGTTAAACTGCGCCCTGACGGCCCTGAACTTCCCGCCAATGTCGGCGTCTCCGAAATCCACCGGCCCCTGGAAGACGGCCTTGCGGCAAAATACATTTCCTGCCACCTGCACCCCATCAAAATCCGCCGCCTGAAGAAACCGGCAGCCATTGAGGATCAGATGCCTTTTAAAACGGGCATCCCGGCAGACCACTTTCCTCTTAAAAACCAAGCCCCGCAGCACAACAATATGGGCCACCTCGGCATTTGCCAAATCCAGGTCTTCCGGAATCACGGCCCAGGCAATCCGGATGCCCTGCCGCCTGGGCTTGAAATTTTCAATATCATCGGTGAGCAGAGCCTCCAGGAAGGGGGCCCGGAGGTGGCGCGCCCTGAAATCCGGACCCCAACCTAAAACCAGGTCCGCGATTTCCCCGTTTTCTAATTGCTCCAACACCCATTGTTCCTGAGGGGTACAGTCCTGGCGTCTCATTCCCGTGTCCCCCCTAAGTTTGCCGGTCAGGGCCTCCTACTCGAGTGGGCCAGTCCTCTTTTGGCGGTGGAGATACTCCCGGGCCGCGGTCGCGCCGGCTTTCAGGGCCTTCCGGTTCAGTTCCGCGGTTTCGGGGGGCACCCGGGTCAGGAGGGCCGCCTCCAGGCTTTTCAGGGAAACAATGCCGGTGAGGGCCGAAAGGGCCCCCAAGGCCACAATGTTGGCGTACATCTCGCTTCCCGTCTCCTCCCGGGCGATGCGGGTGAAGGGCAGAGCCACGGCCCGGGTGGTGGGGAGGTCATGCACCAGGGTGGCATCCACCATGAGAACCCCACCGGGCTTCAGGTCAAAGATATAAGTATCACAGGCCGCCTGGCTCAGGCACACAAGCATATCAGGCTTGATGGCCTTGGGATAGTCAATCTCCGCGTCACTGATAACCACTTCGCTCTTGGAGGCCCCACCCCGGGCCTCGGGGCCGTAGCTCTGGGTCTGGGCCACAAATTTCCCTTCGTGAATCCCGGCAGCTTCGGCCAGAATCACCCCGGCCAAAATAAGCCCCTGGCCGCCGGTGCCTGCCAGCCTGATTTCGAGGCGTTTGGGCATGTTTTGTCCTTTGGGAGGAATGAGCCAGGGGTCAAAGGCCCCAGCCCTCCCCCACCCTACCCTTCCTCCCCCGCCGTAAGCGCCGCCCGGGCCGCCTCCCGCACCCGGCGGTATTCCTGGGTGTAGATGAGAAGGTCCCGGTCCGTGAGGACGCCGATGGTGATTTTGCCCTGAAGTTCCTCCGGGGTCATGGTTTTGGCCTTCTCCACCCTGACGGCCATCTCTTTCTGGGCCCGCATCATCTCCGCCGGACCGCCCAGACGGTTTTTGCGGCCGAACAGGGTGTGGCAGTGGCTGATAACCTCCACTACGGCAAAGCCCCGCTTGAGAATGGCGGCTTCCATGAGCTGGTCCAGCAAGGTGGCGTGATACACCGTCCCCCGCCCCACCCAGGCCGCGCCCGCGGTGACGGCCAGCTCGGCGATGGAGAAGGGGTGCTCGATATGGCCGTAAAGGGAGGTGGTGGAGAGCGCCCCATAAGGGGTGGTGGGAGAATACTGCCCTCCCGTCATACCATAAGTGCTGTTGTTGATGATGATGGCCGTGAGATTGAGGTTGCGCCGGGCCGCATGGATGAAATGATTCCCCCCGATGGCGGTGGCGTCCCCGTCCCCCATGATGACAATGACCTGGAGCTTGGGGTTGGCCAGCTTCACCCCGGTGGCGAAAGTCAGGGCCCGGCCGTGGGTGGTATGCAGGGTGTTAAAGTCCACATACACCGGCATGCGCCCGGCGCAGCCGATACCGCTCACCAGAACGATCTCGTCCTTGGTAAAGCCGGTGCGGTCAATGGCCCGGATCAGGGCGCCCAGGACAATGCCGTTACCGCACCCCGGACACCAGACATGGGGGAACTTTTTTTCGTGGCGCAGATACTTGTGAATGAGTTTGGTGACTTCCGCCATAATCCAGCTCTCCAAGATGTTTGCGGCATCCTTTTATAAGACCTGGAATAACTTACGCAATCGGGAAGAAAACGGCCGGCAGTCTGAGAAGGCGGTCCTTTTTTGCAGATAATCTGCCGCAATTTCGGCCAGCACCTTGTTGCCATAGGCGCTGTAGTGGTAATTGCTTTCCGGGTCAAACAGGACTGCCGGATTCTGCCCCCCCAAAGCTTGGGAAAACCTTTCCCCTATATCCAATACTTCCACATTCTCCTGCCGGAGTGCTGCAATTAAGCTCTGATAATATCTGGGCTCCCCGGTAAGATGCAATTTCATATCCCCCCGGCTGGGCAGGATGAAAATAATGGCCTGTTGCCCCCGGGCCCGGGCTTCTTCCCTAAACTGCTTCATGATGGCCAGGGTCAGCGGGAGAGCCTGGCTGGGATGATCAGGCTCATAGAGTTCCCGCCAGTAAGCGGGATTGCTCAGAAAACGGGCAATGGCGGGGGCAGCCCGGAGCAGGCTCAAAAGATACGGGAAGGAAGCCATTCTGAGGCCGGAGGGGCCGCCAGGTAAAAAAAACTCGTGTTTCAGATACCGGCCAGGGTCTTTCTCCAGATTCTGATAAGCCTCCCTGGAGGGGGAGAAAACCGGCACCAAATCCAGCCGGCCGGAAGGGTCGAGGATAAAGCGCGGCTTCAATTGACATTGGGCGGAAGGGCCGAGGAAATTTCGCAGCTGGTTGACATTCCGGGCAATGTTCTGAGTGAAGTGGGACAAGATCGTGATGTTTGCCCGGTCTGCCCTATTTTGCTGATAACGGAGGTAAGCCTGGTCACTGCCGTATCCGCTAATGCCAAAATTGGCCACCCGACAATTCAGCAGCCTGGCCAGCACATTGCCCCAGGCTTCTTCGTGGCTGACCCCGAACCCTTCAGTATAGGAATCCCCATAAAGGGATACACAGGGGCTGTGCCGAAGCGGGTCAGGAAATTCCGGAACCACCCGGGAGCCCACTTCATCAAAGTATCCCGGCCTTTTGCTGATGAAGTCAGGAGAAGGCCAGCCGAGCCCGGGATGGAGGCGGGACAAGAAGTCTTCGTAAGACTCGCTGATGCATGGGAAGTACAGCCCTTTTCCATTCTTGGCCAACTTTTGCGCCACCAGGTAAGCACCCAACTCCATCAGGCCCAAAGCCACAATCAGGAGCACGAGGGTATAAAGGCGGTGCTTAGTTTTAGTTATAAGCCTCCGGGCAGAATCAGGTTCGAATACCGGGGCCCGCGTTGGAGGTACATGGTTAGGCGGCATTTATCAATTCCCTTTGTAGTTGCCGAATTTGGGGAAGATAATCATGGGTGCCAGAGGGGCTTTAAATTCCCCGAAAATCCGGTTCAAGGTGGGAAAGATAAAATCAGATTCTGGGTTCATACCTTGTCGAGCCGGCCTCCTTAAACTTGGTCCCGGAAGGGATGTATTTGCCGGAAGGGCCCGAAACCTTCATGTTGAGAACTGCCCATATTATCAAGGTAAGTAATGCCCCGGGTAATGGAGGGAATATTTTTCCAGGTTCAGATTTTTCTGAGTTTTTCCAGGATCTCCTCCGGGGTAATCAGACCTCCGTCAACACGGTTCAGTTTCTCCACCCTGGTCAGGCCCTGGTTTATGCGTTGCACCTCCCGAAAGATCTGGCCCATATTGAGTTCCGGCACCAGTACCACCCGCACCCGGCGCAGGTGCGGCTCCAGCAGTGGCCGAGGGAAAGGCCAAAGGGTGATGAGTTTGACCAGTCCCGCCTTAAGGCCCCGAGCCCGGGCCTCGGTCACCGCCCTTTTGGCGGAGCGGGCCACGCTTCCATAAGCGATGACCAGCAGTTCTGCGTCTTCGGCCAAATACTCCTCCACCTTCTGGATGTCAAAAAAATGCTGGTTGATCTTGCGGAAAAGCCGGTTAAGAAAAGGGACGATCTCATCGGGGCGTTCGGTGGGGAAGCCCCGGACATCATGAACCAGACCGGTGACATGGTAACGGTAGCCCGAGCCGAAGGGGGCCATGGGTGGCACCCCCCGGGGGGTGTCTTCATAAGGGATGTACCACTCCGGGGGCATGGTGGGCTTCAAACGCTCCACCACTTCCAGGTCTCCCGCCTCGGGAAAGACAATCTTTTCCCGGGTATGGGCCACCACCTCGTCCGAGAGGATAATTACCGGAGTCCGATATTTTTCCGCCAGGTTAAAGGCTTCCACCGTGAGGGCAAAACACTCCCAGGTGGTGGAAACGCTCAGCACGATGATGGGGTGGTCGCCGTGGGTGCCCCAGCGGGCCTGTTGCACATCCCCTTGGGCCACATGGGTGGGAAGACCGGTGCTGGGCCCTCCCCGCATGACATTGACCACCACGCAGGGGACTTCGGCTATGACCGCAAAGCCCAGGTTTTCCTGCATCAGGGAAAAACCGGGGCCGCTGGTGGCGGTCATGGATTTGACTCCGGCCAAAGACGCCCCGATGATGGCCCCCATGGAGGCAATTTCATCCTCCATCTGAATGAAAGTGCCTCCCAAAGCAGGCAGGCGCCAGCTCATCATTTCGCTGATCTCGGTGGCCGGGGTGATGGGGTAGCCGGCAAAGAAGCGGCAGCCGGCGTAGAGGGCCCCTTCCACCATGGCCTCATTTCCCTGGAGCAAACGGGTCCGCCGTTGATTTCTGGGGGTTTTCACCCGGAACCCTCCTTGATTTTCCACCAATTAGACGGTTAAAGGCGATTCAATCCATTTCCTCTTTGGGGATCGGGGTCGGGCACTCCCTGACACTGATGGCAAAATCCGGGCAATGGATTTCACACCAGCCGCATCCGGTGCAACGCTCCGGGTGAGTCACCACCGGATGGCCCTCCTCATCCCGGGACAGGCACTCCCGGGGACAGAAGGCCGCACAGAGGCCACAGGCCTTGCACCAGGCCCGGTAGATGTCGATTTCGTAATGTTTTTTGGGCTTCGCCGGTTCATCCTGGAAGGGAACCTCCGCCTCCTTGGGGGAGCCTTCTGCTTCGGCTTGGTGGGTTGAATGGTTCTCAGGCATACTGTGCCATCCCCCTTTGGGCCGCAACCCGGCGCCCGTGCCAGCGCCGCAGGGCCTTGTCAATTTCCACCACCAGGATGACGGAAACAGAAATCCCCAAAACCAGGGTTAAATCCGATAAGCTCAGGGGAGCCGAGCGGAAAATCCACTGAAGGGGAGGCGCATAGATGAAGGCCACCTGCGCCATCGTGGCGGCAATCAGAGCGTATAGCAGGAAGGGATTGCTGACCGGACTTATGGTGAAGATGGACTGATATTCCGAGCGGCTGTTCCAGCATTGGAAGAACTGGAAAAAAACCATGGTGGTTACCGCCAGGGTGCGGGCCTGGTCAAGGCCGCCGCCCTTTTTGAGGCCATAGAGGAACATGGCCACCACCCCGGCGGAGATGAGCAGCCCCAAAAACACAGTCCTTTGCATCAGCACGGCCGACATTATGCCTTCCTTGGGGTCACGGGGCGGGCGCCGGTCAATATCTTTCTCCCCCGGCTCAAAGGCCAGGGCCACGTCCTGCAGGCCGTTGGTCACCAGGTTGATCCACAAGAGCTGGGCTGGCAGAAAGGGCAACGGCAGCCCCATGACCACCGTGCCGATGATGGTGAAGATGGCGGCCAGACCGGTAGGGATCAGGAAGAAAGTGACCTTTCGGATATTGTCAAACACCACCCGGCCCTCTTTCACCGCGGCAAAAATGCTGGCAAAATTGTCATCAGCCACTATCATGTCCGCCGCCTCTTTGGCCACATCCGTGCCGCTCCGGCCCATGGCCACCCCGATGTGGGCCGCCTTCAGGGCCGGCGCGTCATTGACCCCGTCACCGGTGACTGCCACAATCTCCCCATGTTTCAATAACTGTTGGGTGATGCGCAGCTTGTGCTGGGGCGACACCCGGGCGTAAACATTAACCTTCTTCACCAAGCGGAACAACTCCTCGTCACTCATATCCTCCAGCTGCCGGCCGGTGAGCACCCTGGCGGTTTCGGGTTCCTGAGCCCGGTGCACCATGGCCAGGATGACATTTTTCACCAGCTCGAAGAGCTCTTGATCTTTCCGGGGAATATTGGGGTGGCCGGGCCCCTCCCGGCCTTCCTCCCTACCGTGGCCTCCTTGGTAGGCCACCTCGGCAGTCACTTCTTTGAAAAGGTCGAAAAGTTCTTCGTCACTCAAATCCCTTAGGGCCGACTTCTCCCTTTCTGCCTTGGGCTTTCCCGCTTCCCGGGCGTCTCCGAGGATGCCCAGACGCTTGGCTATAGCCTCCGCGGTGATGGCGTGGTCCCCGGTGATCATCTTTACCTTGATGCCCGCCCTTTTACAACCGGCAACGGCTTCGATGGCTTCCGGCCGGGGGGGATCGATCATACCTTGAAGGCCGGCGAACACCAAGTCAGTATGTAAATCCTCGGCCTTCAGTTCAAGGTAGTCCGGAGGCATTTCCCGATAGGCCAGGGCCAGGACCCGAAGCCCCTCCCGGGCGAAATTGTTGGCGATTTTGGAAGTCTTCTGCCACCTCTTATAGTTCAATGCGTCCTTGGTCATCTGTTGGCAGGAGAGGCAAATTTCCAGCAGTTTCTCCGGGGCCCCTTTGAGAAAGATGTAATTCTTGTTCCTGCCTTGATGCAGGGTAGCCATGAAACCTCGCTCGGATTCAAAGGGAATGATGCCAAGTAGCGGGTATTTTGCCTTTTCCTCCTCCGGGTCCAGCCCGGCTTTGATGGCAGCCACCAACAATGCGCCTTCGGTGGGGTCGCCCTCCACCCGATACTTGCCATCCTCTTCATAAAAATGGGCTTCATTGCACAGCAGGCCGATACGGAAAAGCATCTCCAGGTCCGGGTAATCTTTGGGGTCAACGGCGATCCATTGCCTGAGTATTTCCCCGTCGGGGTCATATCCCGTGCCGGTGACTTCATAGACATGTTCGCCGTCGAATACCTGCTTCACCGTCATCTCGTTCTTGGTAAGGGTGCCGGTTTTATCTGAGCAGATCACCGTGGTGCTTCCCAGGGTTTCCACTGCCGGTAGTTTCCGGATGATAGCGTTGCGTTTGGCCATGCGGGCCACACTGATGGCCAATGTGATGGTCACCACAATGGGCAGACCCTCTGGAATGGCGGCCACGGCGGTGGCCACGGCGGTCATGAACATGTCTTTGGGGCTTTCGCCAAGCAGCCAACCCAAGGCGAACAGCACCCCCGAGGAGGCCAAAATGACCAGGCCGATGAAATTAGCAAAACGGTCAAACTTTTGCTGCAGGGGGGCCCGGGTGACGCCGATCTCCTTGACTTCCTCGGCTATTGCCCCCAAAGCTGACCGGGGGCCGGTCTCCACCACCACGCCCCGGGCCCGACCGCTGACGACGATGGTTCCCATAAAGGCCATATTTTTTTGATCCCCCGGAGGGAGATGCTCCTCTTTAATGGGCCCCACCTTTTTTTCCACCGGCAGTGACTCCCCGGTAAGGATGGACTCGTCCACCCTCAGCTCCACACAGCGGAGCAGACGCAGATCAGCCGGCACCTTGGTCCCGGACTCCAGTAACACAATGTCTCCAGGCACCAGCAGCTGGCTGTCTATCTCTTTTTCATGGCCGTTCCTGATAACCCTGGCCTTGGGAGTCACCATTCTCTTAAGAGCCTGGACGCTTTCTTCCGCCTTATATTCCTGAAAATAGCCCACGATGGCGTTTATAATTATTATGGCCAGGATAACCCCGGTGTCTTTGTATTCCTTCAGAAGCCCGCTAACCAAGGCGGCCATGATCAGAATGTAGATCAGGGGGCTGTAAAACTGGTTCAAGATGATTTTAAGCCGGCCTATGCCTTTTTCTTCGGCCAGCTTGTTGGGCCCGTATTCTCTTAAGCGTTTACCAGCCTCCTCGTCGGTCAGCCCATGCTCAGTAACCCCCAAGAGGTCGAGAACCTCGGAGATCTCCTGTTGGTACCAACCCATACCGCTTCTCCCAACGGTTCATTAATTTACCAGGGTCAGGCGCGTTTCCGCCTCAGCCTCTCTGACGCGTCAAAAAGTTTCTCAGGATTTGCAGTCCTTCTTTGGTAAGGATGGATTCCGGGTGAAACTGCACCCCGTAGATGGCATACTCCTTATGGCGCAGGCCCATGATCTCCCCCACCGCGGTCTGGGCCGACACCTGCAGACAGTCCGGCAGGGTTTCTCTTTCCACGATGAGGGAGTGGTAGCGGGTGGCCTCAAAGGGTGAGGGAAGGCCCTGAAAAATGTCGCGGCCGTCATGATAGATAAGGGAGGTCTTGCCATGCATCAAACGTGGGGCCCGGATCACGCGGCCGCCGAAAGCCTGACCGATGGCCTGATGTCCCAGGCACACTCCCAAAATGGGCAGCCGCCCGGCAAAATGACGGATGGCGGCCACAGAAATGCCTGCCTCTTTAGGGGAACAGGGGCCCGGCGAGATGACCAGATGGCTCATGGGGAGGGACTCCAGGCCCGCTAGATCAATCTGATCATTGCGGTAGACTCTGACCTCCGCTCCCAACTGGCCCAGATACTGGACCAAATTGTAAGTGAAAGAATCATAGTTGTCTATCATTACCAACATGACCAGTCCCTTTCATTATTACCGGAAAAAGCTGAGGTTCAAAGACACAACCATGATCCCCGTCTTTTCTCTACCACAAACCCTTTTCCGCCATTTCCAGGGCCTTCATCAAAGCCATGGCCTTGTTCACAGTTTCCTGGTATTCCCGGGCTGGGTCAGAGTCGGCCACAATGCCGGCCCCCACCTGCAGGTAGGCCTGGCCCTGATGCACCGTGAAGCTCCGGATGGTGATACAAAAATCCAGATTGCCGCTTAGCCCCAGATAGCCCACCGCGCCGGCATAAGGACCCCGGCGGCTGGGTTCCAACTCCTCGATGATCTCCATGGCCCGGATCTTGGGGGCCCCGGTCACAGTGCCTGCCGGAAAGGTGGCCGCCAAAAGGTCAATCCCATCCAGACCGGGAGCCAGCTCCCCCTCCACCTGGGAGACCAGGTGCATGACATGGGAATAGCGCTCCACCGTAAAGAGTTCCGGCACCCGGACACTGCCGATGACGGCCACCCGCCCCACATCGTTGCGCCCCAGATCCACCAGCATGATATGCTCCGCCCGTTCTTTGGGGTCGGCCAGCAGGTCGGCCTCTAAGGCCTGGTCCTCCTCCGGAGTGGCCCCCCTGTGACGGGTGCCGGCGATGGGACGGTAAGTGATACGGTTTCCCTCCAGACGCACCAGAATTTCCGGAGAGGCCCCCACCAGCTTCAGGTCCCCCATGTCCAGGAAGAACATGTAGGGTGAGGGGTTGATGCAGCGCAGGGCCCGATACAGGTCCAGGGGGTCCTGGAGAAGGGGGGTGGTGAAGCACTGGGACAACACCACCTGAATCACATCCCCGGCTGCAATATATTCCTTGGCCTTAAGAACCATGCCCTCAAATTCCTCCCGACTAAGGTTGGAGGAGAGCTGCAGGCGGCTGGCCGGGGGATAAGCCTGATGCTGGGACACGGGGGAACGCAAGCGGGAAATAAGGTGATGTACCGTCTCTGCGGCCTGGTCATAGACCTCTTCCAGCCTTCGGCCGGGGGTCAAGTGGGCCATGACCACCACCTTTATGGTCTGGCGCAGGTTGTCAAAGATCAGCAGGTGGTCCGCCAGCATGAATTTGGCTTCGGGCAGGGGCAGCGGCGGGGTCAATTCCGGCAGGCGCTCCAGGTATCGCACCATGTCATAACCCAAAAAACCCACCAGCCCCCCCCAGAAGCGTGGTAGCCCCGGAGCCGCCTCGGCCTGAAAATTTCCAAGTATCCGCCGTAGATGCTGGAATGGTCCCAGCCCCGGATCCAAAAGCTCCTGGTGTTCCCCCCGGGTCACTGTGACCAGCCGGTCTTTCACCTCAAGTACCAAGGACGGTTGAAACCCCAAAAAGCTGAAACGGCCCCACTTCTCGCCGCCCTCCACACTTTCCAGAAGATATGAGGGGCCTTGATGGCGCAGCTTCTTATAGGCCGACACCGGGGTCTCCAGGTCCCCGAGGATCTCCCGGTATACCGGGATGATATTGGCCTTGACCGCCAACTTCCTGAAAGTGGGCAGATCGGGAACCACCATGATGCCTCCCGGAAAAAATTTTGGGGGCTCAAGTCCACCAAAAAAGCCGTGGCCTTTGTGGGCCACGGCTTCTTTGCTTAAAAAAAACCGGGGCCCCTCCCGTGAGGGGCCCCGTATTTCTTACGCTGCCGGTGGACGCACCTCACGGGTTTGAGGTCAAACGCCACCAGCACCAGTTCTGCCGCTTAGAGCCAATCATGGCCCTTTTATACTCTAAATCTTCCTGGGTGTCAACCCTTGGTTTCAAAAGCTTCAGTATAACATTCCTTTATATCTAAGTTGCCGGGGAGAAAAAGGGGTCCTGGAGCCACCATTCATTCGGGTCTGCCAGGGCTGGCGGAAGAGACCCGGTGAGCCCCGCCAGATTGAGCCAGTATCTCCCCCACCTTTTCGGCCAAGGCCCGGGCCAATAGTTGGTGGCCGGCAGGCTTAAGATGGGACGAATCCTGAAAATAATCCTTAAAATCAAGGGGAGCGAAAAGCTCTTTCAGGGACAGATGCAGCACCCCAGCACGCCCGGCCAGATTCCGGGCCATTTCATCCAGGCCCTCATCAGTGAGACGGGCTGGGTTGCTCCCCTGAGCATCAAGGCGACACTGGGTGAGGAGAATCAGGGGCACCCGGAGCTCCCTAGCTAACGCCACGTTGGCGGAAGTGACTTCCGCCACCAGCCTTTGCCATTGTTGCCACTTTTCCGGGTTCTGAGAAGCCGCCACTTCCGCATCCGCGTCATTTACAGCGAACCGTTGCCTAATCGTTTGGGGCACCAGGCGCCATAACAGTTTCTCCATTTTGGCCTCATATAACCGCCGGAAAATAAATACTTTCATGGGCCAGTGGCGAGGATGCCAGCCTTTAAATTCCTGGGCCCGCCGATATTCCCGTTCATCTTCGTATTCGTTGCTATTATTTACATGAAGGACTATGAGGCTGGGATCGTAATCCAGAATCTTTAAAAAAATGAGGCGGCTGCGCCGGGCCCCGTTCCCGGCCACGCCCAGATTCAGGACCTCAGCATCAATCCCCTGACGCTGCAGTTCCTCCTGGAGGAACCAGGGATAGGCCTGTTTCAGAGAAGGCCCTCTGGTCACCGAATCACCGATGACAAAGACGCGAAAAACCCCGGGGGGACGTTTTCTCTGGAAGGACTGGGGCAGGAATCGCCGGCCCCCAGCCATGACCAGCTCCACCCGGCCATCAGGATGCTCCATAAACCCGGCGTCCAGGCTAAAGCCATACTCAAAGCGGCCGGACACGGAGTGGGCAAAAAAAAGGCGGGCCCCCACCTCCCCCAGGATCAGTAGTCCCAGGGTCAGTAGAAAGGCAGGAGTAAGCAGGCGACGCATCAGAATTGAAAATAAATGAATTCCTGGTCGTGCTCGGTGGAAGAGACCACCAGAAGCAAAAGAAGGGCGTAAATCACCCCCCGCACCGGCCAGGGAAGATGCTCCAGCGCCGTTTCATCCTGAGCCTTGCAGGTCGCCAGCTTAAGGAGCCAAAGGGGGGCAAGGTGCAGCCCCAGCCAGAGAGCGCATCTGGCCCAGGGAAGAGCAGCGCCGCTGTCCCAGTTGCCCAGGGCCGCCAACCAGCTTCCCAGCCGGGCCAGGTCCGGACTGCGGAAAATGGCCCAGCCCATCAAAGTGATAATCCACATGGACAAAACGGAACCGAAAGTGTGCCAGGACCAGGTTGCTTCCCGGTCGGCAAATACCTTCACCGGGGAAAAATGGTAAAAAATCAGGAAAGCTCCCCAGTAAGCCCCCCAAAGGATAAAAATCCAGGAAGCCCCGTGCCAGAAACCCGCCAAAAGCAGGGTCAGGGCCAGGTTGCGCATGGTCTCGCCTCGGCTTCCCCGGTTGCCCCCGAGGGGGATATACACGTAATCCCGAAACCAGGCGGAAAGGGAGATGTGCCACCGCCGCCAGAAGTCCGAAGGGTTGCGGGCCAGATAGGGAAACCGGAAATTCTGCACCAGCTCAATGCCCAATAGCCTGGAGGAGCCCCGGGCTATGTCACTGTAGCCCGAGAAATCCCCATATATCTGAAAGGCAAAGGCCAACGCCCCCAGAACCGCCCAATAGCCATTAAGGGTGGTTTCCGGGGCAAAGGCATAATTGGCCAGAAGGGCGCAGTTGTCTGCCACAAAGACCTTTTTGAAAAGGCCCACCAGGATCATCTTGAGACCTTCCTGAAGGTGGGCGGGGTGAAAAACCTGCTCCCGGTCCAGTTGGGGGATGAGATGCCCGGCCCGCTCGATGGGACCGGCCACCAGTTGCGGAAAATAGGCGTCAAAAACCGCGAAGGTGAGGAAATCCCGACAGACTTCGGTGCGCCCCCGGTATACGTCAAACACATATCCCAGGGACTGGAAGGTGTAAAAGGAGATGCCCACCGGCAGGACAATGTGGGGCAACACCCAGCCCGGCTCAAACCCCAGATTCCTGAGGACTGCCACCGCCTGCTGGGTGAAAAAGCCGAAGTATTTGAAAAACCCCAGAATGGCCAGGCAAGACCCCACACTCAGGAAAAGAAAACCGCGGCGCCGAGGGTTCTCCGGCAACAGCCAAAGGCCCTGATAGGCCCCTGAGAAGGCCAGCCCCAGGGCCAGAGCCACAGCCACGGTTCCCCAGGGGACCGGGCCTGTGAGAGGCTCCAGTACCTTACAAACCCCCAGCCACAGGCCGGGAAGCAGGGGGAGACCCAAAACCGCCAGAAACCGGGGCCGGTGCCCCGCCAAACCCAAAGCCGCCAAATAGTCCACCCCGGTGGTGGTCATCACTAGGGCCAGAAAACGTACGTCCCAAAAACCGTAAAAAATATAACTGGCCACCAGCAAAAGCAACTGGCGGGGACGCCGACCCAGAACCCAATAAAGGATTACCACCCCGATTAAGAAAAAGGGATAGGGCCAGGCAACAAAGGACATGCTGAATTAACCGGTATCGATTGTTTTTCCAAGATCCCGGTGGGATTCTCCGAGGAGAAACCGTGTCGGCAACAGAATACCTCAGATGTGGCTGTCTTACTGGATCTGCTTTCTGACTTTCATCTCGTAACGGAAAATGGCTGCCGCGTTGCGCCGTTCCAAGGGTTTGAGACGGCGAAGGATCTCCCGGTTCACCTTTCCGGCCTGCTCTTGGGTTCCTTTGGGCTGATACCAGGGCTGTTTGGCAAAATAGTCCCTTAGGTCCGGGCTGGCAAATACCCAGCCCTTCCGGGCCAGGATCTCGTAACGCATGATTTTCAGCTCCTCTGTGGTAAGGGCGGCCAAGTCCGCCGGGGTGACCGGGCGGTGGGAGGTCCAGGGCCAGCGGGGGCCCTGGGTGACCGGTAGGCCTGACAAAGAGGGGGAAGCCACCGCCGGACTGGGAGGCTGAGCCCCCGATTCCCCTAAATGCTCTTTGAGCGAGGCGGCCTTTTCCGGGGCCCGGTTTTTTAGGGCCTCATACTGCTCTTGGGCCTTTTGCCTCCGCCCCTCGGCCAGGTGGGCTAGTCCCAGATAGTAGCGGGCCTCGGTGAGAGCCGGGTCCAGTTTGAGAGCCTGCTCCAGATCCAAAATGGCCTCCTTAAACTGGTCCAGGAGGTAGTAAGCCCGGCCCTTGGCCTCGTAAGCCGGAGCGTAGTCCGGTCGGCTCTTGAGAGCCAGTTTAAGGGTCTCCACCGCCTCCTGGTAACGGGTGGCTGCAATAAAGGCACAGCCAAGATAATACAGGGCCTCTGCCTGGCCGGGGTCAATGGCCAAGGCCTCCTCCAGCTTGGCAATGGCCTCCCCGAAACGCTGTTCCTGATAAAAGGTTCGACCCTGATTCACCAGGTGCATCACCCTGTCCTTTTCGGAACCGGCCTCTGGTATGGCGGCCGCGCCTTTTTCTGCCGGAGTGGGACCGGTTACGGTTGGGGTCTCGGCCACCATGGGAGAACCATCCCAGAAATACCACCAACCCAGCCAGACACCCAGCCCCAAAACCACCAGAACTGTCAGGAAAGAAACCGGCAGCAGCCATGAACGCCGGGAGAACCCGGGACGGGGGGCTCCGGGCGCTGGGGGCGATCCTTGGTCCCGGGAAGGATTTGCCAGCTTTACCCCCCCTTCAGGGTAAGGTTTGTCGTTCCTTATGGTCAGCGGCGTTTCTTCCTGGGTCACAGCCTTACCGTTCAGCATTTTCTCATAGAATTCTTTCATGTACTGAAAACTTTGGGCGGCAGAGACCGCCAAACCCGTGAGCCGGGCCTCCTCTTCTCCGGGAGCCAGCCCCACTTCGGGACGAGAGGGCCTGACCAGGGTGTCCGCTTCCTTGCACCCCAGGGCATCTGGAGGACGCAACCCGGTACCGGCCGGGAAAAAGGTGGCTGCCATGCCATACACATCGGTCCAAGGCTCCTGACGGCCACTGGGGCGATACTGCTCTTCGAGGGCGTCGCCGCTTTTTAAGATGATGGAGAAGCAATAGGGCTGTTCTCCCAAAAATAGCGGGCCGCCCCAAAATCCAGAAGTTTTACCGGCCCGGCCATGGTTAGGTGTAGCTTGTCAGGGCTCCGGTCCCGGGCCTCCCCGCCATACAGGGTGATGTGGCTCTGGCCCGCCCGGCGGGGGCCCACCTTAAGAGGCAGGAAGTCTTTGATGGTCACCGCCGCCTTTAGGGTGAGGGCCTCGGCCAGGTAGGGGAGGCCGAAACCTCTTTGGCCCAGGACCTTTTCCAGCAGATAGTGGCTGTTTGACAAAGATCCAGGGGGAAGCTGCACTCCCGGTCCTTCCGTGAAAAGGAATGGGCCTCAGGACTTCAGGGCCTGACGGGCGGCCAGCCAGCGTTCGAACACCCGCCAGAACATGCCACCCAGCTCCTCGGCTTCAGCCTCCAGGTAGCGCTGGTTATCCAGAAGGACCACCCCTTCCAGACCTTCACCGCTGAGGATCACGGCCCAGCGGCCGTCTTCCTCCTGTCCCACCTTGATCGCGCCCTCCGGCACCGGCACTTTCATGGAAAATTCTCCTTAGGTTTATTTACCCCAAAACTGGCCAGCCGCCGTCCCCTTTTCTTTCATGGCACCTGGGGTAATCTCTCTTAAGTTTAAATCCGGCCTTGCTCCCTGAACCAATCCCAGGTCAACTCCAATCCTTTGAGCAGATCGGTCTTGGGGGTAAAGCCGAGGTACTTTTTCGCTTTGGCAAGGGACACATAATTTCTCTGCACCTCTCCGGCTCGGGGAGGGGCATACCGCACCGGCGGGAAACTTTGAGTCCCCACCGTCTGGCGCAAAAGTTTCACCAAAGTATTGATACTAGTCTCCCGGCCGGTGCCCAGCTGGATTGGGCGGCCAAAAGGGACCTCCAGTTGGATGGCTGAAAGAAGTGCGTCACAGAGATCCTGGACATGAAGAAAATCCCGGGTCTGCTCCCCGTCCCCGTAAATGGTGATTTCCTCCCCGGCCAGGATCTGCCGGAAAAATTTGGCGATGACGCTCCCCTTGTGGTAAGAGTAGGGCCCGTATATGTTGGAGAACCTGAGGGGCACGGTTCTTAGCCCATAACTCCCCCAAAAAGCCGAGCAATAGCCCTCCCCCGCCAGTTTTCCGGCCCCGTAAGGCGACAGGGGCCGGGGCGGGAGATCTTCATGCACCGGGGGCACAGCTTCCCCCACAATGGCCCCCCCGGTGGAGGCAAAAACAAAACGGGAAACCTGGTGACGCACCGCCGCTTGGAGCAGATTAAGGGTTCCAGTGACATTCACCGAAAAGTCCAGCATCGGGTCCGCCACCGAGGCCACCACTCCGGTATGGGCCGCCAGGTGAACCACCACCTCCACCCCTTCCATGGCCTGATCCACCGTGTCCGGATCCCGTATGTCCCCCACCAGGAGATCCACGGGCAGATCCTCAAGATCCTCTTGCCTCCCGGCAGTCAGGTTATCCAGCACTCTGAGGCTGCGGGCCACCGGCGCCAAAGCCCGGACCAAGTTGACCCCGATGAAGCCCGCCCCTCCGGTGACCAGATATTTCCGGTTAAGAGCCGCAGGCGGCAAAAGGTTCTCCATGCTTTAATGGGTTAAAACTGGCGGGGGCAGGTGCCAAACCCCTTTAGGGGCCAGTTGCCCCAAATTCCGGTTAAGGGCAGTGTAATCCGAAGTGCTCCGGGAAATCAACCGTGGCCTGGGAATTTGGCCGGGGAAGGGGTAGGCTGCAATTAGTATTCGACTTTTCCGTGAAAATGGCATATCTAGTAATTAAGAAGTTAAAACAAATTTTCCCCCATCAGGAATTTCTCCAGCCTGGCGCCGAAGTCATGACTCTCGCCTTGGACCAGCCCCCTGGCCACCCGACCCTGCTAACACCGCGGGAAAAATGCGGAGTGTTCGGGATTTACGGTCACCCCGAGGCGGCGCGGCTTGCTTATTTCGGCCTTTATGCCTTGCAGCACCGGGGTCAGGAGTCCTGCGGCATCGTCACCGGCGATGGCTGTCGGATGCGGTCCCACCGGGGTCTGGGATTGGTGCCCGAGGTGTTTAACCGGGAGCTTCTGGAAAAACTCCCCGGGCACCTGGCCATCGGACATGTGCGCTATTCCACCACGGGCTCCACCCTGCTCATCAATGCGCAGCCCTTTGTGGTGCAGCATGGCGGCCAGATGCTGGCCATTGGCCACAACGGCACCCTCACCAATGCCCGGGACATTCGCCAACGTCTGGAGGAGTCTGGCTCCATTTTTCAGTCGACCATGGACACGGAGGTTATCGTCCACCTCATGGCGCGGCACAAAAAGAACGGCTTGGTGGACGCACTGGTGGCGGCGCTCTCGGAGGTCAAAGGTTCCTACTGCCTGGTTCTTGCCACCGCGGCCACAGTCATCGCCGCCCGGGATCCCCGGGGGTTCCGTCCTCTAAGTCTGGGGGCCCTGGACAGCGCCTGGGTGGTGGCTTCTGAGACCTGTGCCTTTGATCTGGTTCAGGCCGATTATTTCCGGGACGTGGAGCCCGGGGAAATCATAGTCCTGGACCGCCATGGCCTGCATTCCTACAAGCCTTTTCCTCCCGAGACGCCCAAGCATTGCATCTTTGAATTCATCTATTTCGCCCGGCCTGACAGCCGCATTTTCGGGAAATCCGTGTACCAGGTGCGCAAACGCCTGGGTGCCTGCCTGGCCCGGGAGCACCCCCTCACGGCGGATCTGGTCATGCCGTTCCCGGACTCCGGCACCTACGCGGCCCTGGGTTTTGCCGAGGCCACCGGCATCCCCTTCGAGATGGGGGTCATCCGCAACCATTATGTGGGACGCACCTTTATTCAGCCCTCCCAGACCATGCGTGACTTTGCTGTGCGGGTGAAGCTCAATCCGGTGAAGGAAATTCTCCAAGGGAAACGGGTCATCGTGGTGGAGGACTCCATCATCCGGGGGACCACCACCCGCTCCCGCATCAAGTCCCTTAGGGAGGCCGGGGCCACAGAGGTGAGCCTCCTGGTCTCCTGTCCCCCTCACCGATTCCCCTGTTTCTATGGCATTGACTTCTCCACCAAGGGGGAGCTCATCGCCTCTCGCCAGAATATTGAACAGATCCGGGATTTTTTGGGCCTGGATTATCTTGGTTACCTTTCCGTGGACGCCATGGTGGAGGCCACCCAAATCCAGCCCGGGAATTTCTGCCTGTCCTGCTTTACCGGAGACTATCCCGTGCCTTTGGAGGCCAGCTTCTCCAAAACCTGTTTCGAGGACGACATCTGCTCCCCCGGCCCGGTGGAGGCCGAGGCGGCGTGCAACAGGAGATAGCTGATTTGTGGGGGGCCTGGTATCAGAGGGTCCCGGCTCCCTTCCCATATTACCCCCCCTCTCCTTCACCCCAAGTTTGAAGGAGGTTTCCATGCCAGACAGGATCACCTTAAGCGTTATCAAGGCCGATGTGGGTGGATTTGTGGGGCATTCCGCCTCCCATGATGATTTGCTGGAGGAGGCCCGGCGCCGTCTGGGCCTGGCCCAGACCAAGGGCCAACTCATTGATTTTCACGTCACCGCCTGCGGTGACGACCTGGAACTCATCATGACCCACACCAAGGGTCCGGATGACGAGGACATCCACCGCCTGGCCTGGGAGGTCTTTGAGGCCTGCACCCAGGTGGCTCGAGACCTAAAGCTTTACGGCGCCGGGCAGGACCTGCTGGCCGACGCCTTTTCCGGCAACGTCCGGGGCATGGGTCCCGGAGTGGCAGAAATGGAATTCTTGGAGCGGGAATCCGAACCCGTGATCATTTTTATGGCCGACAAGACCTCGGCCGGCGCCTGGAATTTGCCCCTTTACAAAATGTTCGCCGACCCCTTCAACACCGCAGGGCTTATCATTGCCCCCTCCATGCACGAAGGCTTCCGCTTCGAAGTGCACGACGTCAAGGGGCACAAGCGCATCTTCTTTGACTGTCCGGCAGAGTCCTATGACCTCCTGGTCTTCATCGGCGCCTCAGGCCGCTATGTTATCAAGGCGGTGTACGCCAAGGACGGGGAGGTGGCGGCGGTATCCTCCACCGAGCGGTTGGCCCTCATCGCCGGAAAATATGTGGGCAAGGACGACCCGGTGTGCCTTGTCCGCTGTCAGGGGAAATTCCCGGCAGTGGGAGAGGTGCTGGAGCCCTTCACCATGCCCCACATTGTGGAAGGGTGGATGCGGGGTTCCCATTACGGGCCCCTTTTGCCGGTGCCGGTGCGCCAGGCCACCCCCTCCCGGTTTGACGGGCCGCCCCGGGTCATCGCCCTGGGCTTTCAGTTGGCCCGGGGCTTTCTTGTGGGACCCCGGGATCTGTTCGACGACCCGGCCTTTGACCGGGTGCGGGAGCGCACCAATGATCTGGCGGACCAGCTCCGGCGCCACGGCCCTTTTGAGCCCCACCGCCTGCCCATGGAGGAGATGGAATACACCACCCTGCCCCAAGTCATGGGCAAACTGAAAGAGCGCTGGGAGAACCTCCCGGGGTAAAAAGGATGTTTCTATGAAATTCATCCATCTGAGTGATCTCCATTTCCACCGCCATCCTGGAGACAACGAAGCGGCGCTGGCAGTCCTTAATTACGTCCAGGAACATTATCCCGATTCCCGCCTGATTATTACCGGAGACATCACCGACGACGGCCATCCGGAACAGTATGAAAACGCCTACGAGGCCCTGAAGCCCTTTATGGGGAGAATCTTTATCTGTCCCGGAAACCACGATTTCGGAGCCGCAGGCAATTTTTACAGTGCTGAGCGGGCCAGGCGTTTTGACGAATATCTCTCCCTTCCCTTGAATCAGGGAGGCACCTTTACCGGTGACCAGACTCCGGTGGTCCACCTTGTCCGGGAAAAGGGCACCGAGGTCATGCTCATCGCGTTGGACACCAACCTTGAGACCGAGCACCCCTTTGACTTTGCCTGCGGCCAAATGGGGAAAAAACAACGGGCGGCCCTCAAAACCATCCTTGACACTACGCCCACGGAGCTGCCCAAGATTGTGTTTTTCCACCACCATCCCTTCATGCACGGCAACCCCTTTATGGAACTTCTGGATGCCCGGGCCCTTATGCGGATTTTATACCACCGGGTGGATGTGGTGTGCTTCGGGCACAGACATGTATCCCGGATGTGGCATAACCTGAACGGCATCCCCTATGTGCTGGCCGCCGACAACGCTCCGGGCAAGGACTTTGCCCGGGAAATCACCGTGGTGGGAATCGAGGTGAGTGTGGCTGATATTCCCATTTCGGAACTGACCTCGGGGGCGTAATCCGAGGCTGATCGGACGCCCCGGCTTTCTCTTCCTCAGTCCCCCGAGAACACTTTCTGCTTCTTTCCGCCGGCTAATCCTGATACTATTACAGGAAAAGCTCCGTCCTGACCGGTTAATGCGCCAGTCAGGCCCATTCCCTGCGGATGAGTATAAAGCGCCCGGTTTACCCCTTTGCCGCTTTGGTGGGCCAGGAACTTCTCAAGAAGGCCCTGATCTTGAACGCCATCAATCCCCGTCTGGGCGGAGTTTTAGTCCGGGGGGAGAAGGGCACCGCCAAGTCCACCGCGGCCCGGGGGCTGGCGGCCCTTTTGCCGCCCATCCCTATGGTGGCCGGCTGTCCCTTTCATTGCCATCCGGAACAGCTCGAGCTGATGTGTGACTCCTGCCGGGAACGGCGGGCCAAAGGGGAAGCCCTGCCGGTGCGTTTTAGACCCATGCCGGTGGTGGACCTGCCCCTCGGCACCACTGAGGACCGCCTGCTGGGCACCATTGACCTGGAAAAGGCCATCAAAAGCGGCGAGAAGCACTTTGAGCCGGGTCTTCTGGCCGCGGCCAACCGGGGCATCCTGTATGTGGACGAAGTGAACCTTTTGGACGACCACTTGGTGGACGTGCTCCTGGACGCCGCGGCCATGGGGGTGAATGTGGTGGAACGGGAGGGAATCTCTTTTGCCCACCCGGCCCAGTTTATTTTGGTGGGCACCATGAACCCCGAGGAAGGAGAGCTTCGGCCCCAGTTGCTTGACCGTTTCGGGTTGTGCGTGGAGGTCCAGGGTCTGGTGAATCTGGATGACCGGATGGCCGTGGTCACCCGGCGCCTGGCCTATGAGACCGACCCGGAGGCCTTCGCCCGGGAATGGGAGCCGGAACAGGAACGCCTCAGAGAAACCATCATCTCAGCCCGGACAGGTCTGGCCCGGGTGTCCTACCGGGAGAAGATGCTCCGTCTCATTAGCCTCATATGTCTGGACCAGGGGGTGGATGGCCACCGGGCCGACATTTTCATGCTCAAGGCCGCCCAGACCCTGGCGGCCTATCACGGCCGGGAGGAGGTCACCCCGGAAGACGTGCGGGAGGCCGCCCTTCTGGTTTTGCCCCATCGCCGTCGCCGCAAGCCCTTCGGTGAGACCCGCCTGGATCAGGAAAAGCTGGAGGAAACCTTCCGGAAATTTCAGGAAGAGCAGCAGGCCTCGACCTCCAACCCCGGAAATCCCCCCCCATATGAAGTCCACCCTGAAGGTGGGGGGACCCAGGCCATCGGCGAGGTCATAACACCTCCGGGGGAACCTTACCCCTTAAAGCCTTTGGAACTGCCGCCCGACCGTCAGACCAAGAGAGCCCCGGGAAGCCGCACCCGGGCCCAAAGCGAGGACGGCCGGGGCCGTTATGTGCGGGCCACATCAGTATGGCCGGCAACCCCGGATCTGGCTTTGGATGCGACCCTCAGGGCCGCGGCTCCGTTTCAGACTCTCAGAGAGCGGGGCAATCTGGCGCTGGCTGTGGCGGACCCGGACCTGCGCTTCAAGGTCCGGGAGAAAAAGATCGGCCGCCATATACTCTTTGTACTAGACGCTTCGGGCTCCATGGGGGCAAGAGAGCGCATGGCCGAAACCAAGGCCGCCATCTTGTCTCTCCTGTTGGACGCTTACCAGCGCCGGGAGCGGGTGGGGCTCATCGTGTTCCGGGGCGAGCAGGCGGTCACCGCCCTCCCCTTCACCCATAGTATCGAGGTGGCCCAACGCCGTCTCCGGGACCTGCCCACCGGCGGCAAGACCCCACTGCCTCACGCCCTGGCCCTGGCCCTAAATATGCTCAGGAAGGAGAAGGCCAGGTATCCCAAGGACGCCTACCTGCTGGTCCTCATTTCCGACGGCAAGGCCAACATCAGCCTTACCGGCCGGCCGCCGGTGGTGGAGGCCAAGGAGCTGGCCGCCCAGATCCGGGCCCTGGGGGTCAACGCCCTGATCTTGGACACCGAACGCTATTGGCACGAGGAAGGCTGTCTTGTTGCCCTGAGTAACATCCTGGGAGGGCCGCGTTACAGCCTGGAACAGCTCCGGGCCGGCGATCTTTTGCATCATATCGGCAAGGCAATGACTTGAGAGGTGGAACCCAAAATATAAAGGCCGGGAGGGGGTGGCCCGGCCTTCGGAGAAAGGAGAAAATGGTATGGGACTTTCGGGGGTAACCTTATTATTTAGCTTTGCAGCAATTGTGCCAAATTTATAATGGAATTAAATTGGCAATTATATTAACTTGTTATAAATTTGCTTCCCTAGTTTTTTTAATTTTTCGGTTAAAAAATTTTTACCGTTATTTTGGTTTTGTTGCTGGAGTTGCCGGCCGAAAGCCCCTGAGGGCGCCGATTTTCGAGGAAATCCAGGTTTCGGCCTTCGGGCCAAATATTTTTATCCCGGTCCCTTAAGGTTTAAATCCTTTGGGAACCTGACATACCCTGGCAAGCCGGGAAGGCAGTCCAAACAAGCCAGGTCCCTTAGCATACCGTTTTCAGCTTGGGAAGGGATAGCGCATGCACGACTTTGCTAGTGCCCGGGATTCCATCGAGGCCATGATCAAAAGCGGCGATCTGGAAGGCCTGCTCCGACAGGCTGAGGCCCTGCACGGACACCTCTGCCCTATGGTGGCCCTGGGAGTCAAGGCAGGGCAATACGCCATGCACCGCCTGGGGCAGCACCACCGGGGCATGGAGGATGTGATGGCCATTGTGGAGACCAACAACTGTTTCACCGATGGCATCCAGGTGGTTACCGGCTGTACCTTCGGAAACAATGCCCTGGTCTTCAGAGACCTGGGCAAAACCGCGGTGACTGTAGCCCAGCGGGGCAGCAGTTCTGGGCTGCGTCTGGTGGTGAAACCCGACTACCGGGAACAGCTTTTTCAGCGGTACCCGGCGGCCGGGCCCCTTTTTGAAAAAGTGGTGGTCCAGCGCAATGCCACCCCCGAAGAGGAGCACCACCTGCATCACCTGTGGCCGGCAATGGCCAAAAGGGAGCTGGAACGGCCTCTGGAAGAGGCCCTGGTGGTCCAGGAGGTTACCGTAAAGCTGCCGCCTTACGCCCGTATCTTTACCACCGTGGTCTGCTCCCGCTGCGGCGAAGGGGTTATGGAACCCCGGGTCCGGCTGGTTGAGGGGAAGCCCACCTGTCTTGCCTGTGCCGGGGTGGAATATTATCAGCTTACCGGTATGGGCATCGGTTGTGTGGGTGGCGGGTAACCTGAAGGTCCTTGGTCAAAGGGAAAGGCCGCTCTTGCTTCTTTGGGGTTTGACTTTCTCCGTTCCCTTGTTTTTCAGGCTGAAAGCGGTGGCCCTCCTGGGGGCGCTCCTGGTCGGGATGGGCACCTCGGAGGCCGCCGAGTTCTCCGCCCGGATGCTCCTTAAAAACGCCGAACAGGTGATGCCGGGCAAAATCTATGTCAAAGACGACAAGCTGCGCCAGGAATTCCTGGACGAGAACGGCCATACGGTCACCATCGTCCGGCGGGACAAGCGTCTTGTCTGGGTGGTTCTCCCTTGGGAGCGGACTTATGTGGAACTGCCTTTGGGGTTGAATCTTCCCGGCCAGTTTTTGCAGATCCCCAAGGACGCCGTGTCCCAGCGTCGGGTGGGTACCGAACAACTGGAAGGCTATGAAGTGGAGCGGGTGGAGGTCACCCTCCGGGGCGGGACCACCGGGATACTGCGGCAGACTTACTGGGTGGCCAAGAAGCTGGGTCTGCCCATCAAGACGGTCTGTGCCGAACGGCGATTCTCGGTGGAATATACCCAGATAAGGGAAGGCCGCCAAGAGGACAGGTTATTTGAAGTTCCCCCGGGGTTCAAAAAGGTGACCGGAACCCTTATTCTCCCTTGACCTTAAGGGGCCCTGAGGGCCTCCAGCAAGGGCAGCCGGGCCGCCTTGAGGGCCGGCAGGAGCCCCCCGCACAAGCCCATAAGCCAGCCGAAGGCCAGACTCTTAAGAATTATCGCCGGAGTGAGACGGAAGCGGAAGGATAGCTCGGCAAAGCTGGCCCAGTTCACGGTGGACAAAGTATAATAATTCAACAGGGAGGCCGGGGCCAAGCCCAGGAGGCCGCCGGCCAAGCCCAGGAGGCTCGCTTCCACCAGAAAGGCCAAAAGGATATCCCGGCGGGTAAAACCCAGGGCCCGCAGGGTGCCGATTTCCGCAATCCTGGCCCCCACCTGGGCATACATGGTCACCATAGCCCCCAATACCGCCCCCAGTCCGAAGATGCCGGTGAGCACCATGCCCAGAATCCTGATGAAGTCTGCCAGCCGCTTGGACTGGGACTCATAGAACTCCACCTCCCGGCGCACCTGCACCGGCAGGCGGGGGTCGCTTTCCAGACGGCTTTTCAGGGCGGTGAAGGCGGCCGCATCCTGAAGCCGCAGAATGACGCTGCTGAAGGCGGTACGCCGGAAGGCCTGGAGCAGCTGCTCCACGTCCCCCCAGATCTCTGAGGCAAAGCCGGTATTGCCGGCATCAAAAAGGCCCACCACCCGCCAAGAGCGCATGGCAAAACGTAGGTTCTCTCCCAGACCGGCACCTTGGAAGCGCTGACTCACCTGTTGCCCCGCCACCAGTTCATTGGAGCCTAAGCGGAACCAACGTCCAGCAGCCAGTTTCACTTCCCGGCGCAAAGGGAAAGAGGCAGGCTGCACCCCACGGATCATAACATTGGCCGGGCGGTTGGTGCCCCGTTTGGGCAGGTTGATGAGAATAATGGCCTCCGAGGCCACCAGAGGGCCTTCGGGTCCCCGGGCGATTTCCGGCTGAGAGCCGATGATTCCCGCCTGGGTCCGGTCAATGGCACTTTGCACCTCGGTTTCGCTGCCGGCCCGGAGCACCACGGCGTTGTCAAAGGAGCCGGTGGCTACCAGGGTGCGGCGCAGGCCCTCGCTCAGCATCAAGGCCGCGGCAAATACAAACACTACCAGGGCCATGCCCAGGGCGGTCAGAAGGCTGGTAAGCCGTCGAGCCAAAAGGTTGCGGTAACTGTATGACAAAGGGATAGGCATAACCAGTTTTATTTTAACCAAAAACGCAACTCCGCAAACCTTTAACCCCCGCGTCGGAGGGATTATGTGGTATCTTTTCTGGACGGGCTTTCATCTTTTTACCTCCGGGGTATTCATGAACCTGGTCTCGTTTCTTTTGAGCTTGAGTCCAGTGGCGTTACTGGCCGTCCTGGCGGTGGGTCTGAAGCAACCAGCTCTCAGGCTCTCCCTCTATGGAGTGATTTATACCGGAATCCTTGCGTTTTTTACTTTTAAGACACCCTTAATGGTAATTCTTTGGGCCGTCCTGGACGGGGTTTTAAGCACCATTCCCCTGCTTCTGGTGGTCCTGGCCGGCATCCTTTTATCCAATTTGCTCCTGGCTTCCGGCTCCCTGTCCCGGCTGGTGGCGGCCTTTCTGCCTGCGTTGGGCCACCCTCGCCAGCGTCACCTGTTCATCGCCTTGGGGGCTTGCAACTTTCTGGAGGGGGCCAGCATTATTGCCGAGCCTCTGGTGGCCCCCATGCTTTGGTCGGCGGGAGTGGCCCCCGCCGGTGCGGCGGCCTTGTCCATTATGGGCTACGCCGGGATGATGAGCGTGGAGATGGCTGGTATCATCATCACCGTACTGGCCCTGGTGACAGGTTTGCCCCAGGTGGAGTTGGCCAAGGCCGCGGCCTGGCTGTCGGTGCCCGCCACCTTGGCCCTGGCCGCCGCCCTGCCCATGTACCTCCCCAAGGAGGACGGCGGATTGCTTCTGGGACTTCAGACCCTGGCCAGCGCCCTCCTCATCAGCCTGGTGGCCCTGATCACCACCATGGCCCTGGATGTGACCCTGGCAGGCATGACCGGAGGACTGGCCCTGATGGCCGTTTTGCTGGTCCGAGGCTGTCACCGGTTAACCGGAGGACGCCAAATTGTGGTTGACCTGGCCCCCTTTCTATTGATCCTCATCCCCTTGCTTCTGGTGAATACCGTGCCCCATCTCCGCACCCTCACCCTCCATTATCTGGTCATCGAGTTCAAGGTCATACCCGTTCACCGCATCACATTGACGCCTTTTTTTTCCGCTTATCTCTATCTGTTTTTAGCCCTGGGTCTGGCCCTTTTTCTGTTTCGCCAGAAAGTGCCGGTGTCCGGCGTTCTGACCGCCGGCCTTCGCCAAGCCTGGCGGGCCCTGGCTTCCATGGCCCTGTTCGGGGCCATGGGACAGATTATCGCCTTTTCCGGTTATGGAGAGGGGTTCGGCCAACTGGATAAGACCCACAACATCCCCTGGGTGCTGGCCATGGGCCTCAAAAACCACACCGGTCAGCTTTATCCCCTTTTTGTGCCGCTGCTCGGCTGGGTAGGCACCTTTCTCACCGGCTATGGAGTGGCCTCTCTCATGCTCTTCGGGGAGTTACAGGTGCATGCCGCCCGGCTTCTGGGAAAGTCCGCAGTATGGCTGGCCGCCGGACTCAGCGTGGGAGCTTCTGTGGGGTCCATCTCCTCACCCTTCAAAATAGCCATCGCCACTCCCATGTGCGGGGCCCTGGGGCTGGAGGGGGAAATCCTGCGACGCACCATCCCCTTAGGACTGGCGGCCTCTTTCCTTCTGGGCCTGATTTTGTGGCTGCTCTGACTTGACCAGGTGACAGGGCATTCAAGGCTTTCCGGCTCCTTGGCCGAAGAATCTTTAAAACACATTGACTGTCCTCTGGAGATGAAGTATTAATAAGTAATCGGCGAATGAATTCGCCCGAAGCCATCCCCAAAACTGCATCAGTTATTCCGCCATGAAGGCAAAGGGGGACCGGAGCCTCACTTTCATGGCTTTTTTTATTGGGGTTCTGTCATGGATGCCTTGACCAGAATGCTGTTGAACCTGACCCTGGGAGGCAGCGCCTGGGTGCTGGGGTTGCTGCTAGTCCTGAGCCTGGCCTCGGTGGCCGTGATGCTGGAGCGGGCCTGGGTGTTTTACCGCCATCGCTTTCCCCAAACCTCTTTTCTTTCGGACCTGGAGCCCTTGTTGCTCCGGGAGCAATGGGAGGAAGCGGCGGACCTTTGTCGTAAAAGTGCCGCCCTGGAAGCTAAGGTGCTCCTGGCTGGCCTTGGCCAGGTGGACCGTGGGCGGGAGGCCGTTCAGGAGGCCATGGAGGCGGAACGCATCAAGGTAAGCCTCCTCTTGGAAAAGCACCTGAGTTTCCTGGGCACCCTGGGGGCCAACGCCCCCTTTATCGGCCTGTTCGGCACCGTGCTGGGAATCATCCACGCCTTCAAGGACCTGTCATTGGCCGAAGGAGGCGGCGGCCCGGCGGTTATGGCGGGCATCGCCGAGGCCTTGGTGGCCACCGCGGTGGGCCTGTTGGTGGCCATCCCCGCGGTGGTGATGTATAACCTTTTCCACCGTCGCTTGCATGTGGTCCTGGAGCGGTCCAGACATCTAAGCCAGCTTCTTCTCACCTATCTGGCGCCTGAGGCCAGGACACCCGAAATTCCGCTCCCGGCCCGACAGGCAGGAGGTCGCCGATGAAAGGTCACATTCACGGTCCCATTACCGATATCAATATGACCCCCTTTGTGGACATTGTCCTGGTCATTCTGATTATTTTCCTCCTCACCGCCACCGTGATGCTGCCCCGCACCTTTTCCATTGCCCTTCCCAAGGCAGCCCAGGCTGACAAACTAGAAAGCGTGCCCATCATCGTGAGCCTCGACCGGGAGGGAAAAATCGCCATCAATGGCATAAAACTTACCCGGGACCAGGATTTTGCCACGGTCTTTCAGACTCAGAAGCAAGGAAAGGAGCCCCTGGCCATCATCGCCGCAGACCAGGACACCCGTCACGGCCGCTTAATCGAGGTCATTGACCGCCTGAAAGGGCTTAAAGTCCAGCGTATCGGTATCGAGGTGGAACAAAAGTAGCAGTGCGCATGGAGCCGACAGAGAGATTCAGCAGAAGAAGTGGGCAGACCTGGGCCTTGGCGGTATTGGGCTCGCTCATGCTCCACGCCTTGGCCGCGGCCCTGATTCTCCGGTTGGATCTTGCCCCCCACCCTCGCCCCAAGCGGGTGGTGACCGTGGAACCATTGATCTTGACCGAGGGTCTTGCCGGTCGCCCGGGTGGCGGGGGCGGTGAGGTGGCCTCCGTGGAAAAAAAGGCGGTCATTTCCCCCACTCCGGCCGCCAAGCCCCGGAATGTCCGACCCCAGCGGAAGCCCACGCCCCGGGCCTTGACGGAGGCCCCCCCTCCGGAGCTGGCCCTGCCCACTCCGGTCAAAAACCTGCCCCCGCCTCCGGCGGCCACGAGCCCGGTAACCCAAACTTCACCAGGCGCCAGCCGGACAGTGGCCGGCCTTACTCAAGGGGGAACAGGGTCAGGGAGGGGGGCCGGTAGCGGTAGCGGGTCCGGGGTGGGTCCCGGAGCCGGCACTGGAGCCGGCGGCGTCGGCAGCGGCGCCGGCACCGCCCTTAAAGATTATTTACAAAAGGTGCGCAAGCTGCTGGATCAAAACAAGCACTATCCCCCCTTGGCCCGACGTCAGCACCTGGAAGGGGTGGTGGTATTGCAATTCACCATTTATGCCGACGGGCGCATCGAAAACCCTCAGCTGAAGCGTTCCTCGGGCCACACCGTGCTGGATGAGGAAGCCCAGGAAACTGTGCGCCGGGTAAAGTCTTTTCCTCCCTTTCCTCCCGGTTTGGGCCGGGAGCGCCTTACCATCGAAATTCCCCTGGCCTTCCGACTGCTGAGCAGCTGAAAAGACTTGTCACCTGAAAAAAATAATCCATCCGGGGGAACTTAGCAGCTGTCTCAGGCCCTCCCCCCCAATCCTTCGGCAACCTTCAGGGGGGCATTATTATCCATACCTGGTCTGGTCTACAATTCCTTTGGACCCCCATTTGGGTAAAACAGGAGATACTGAGGCGGCTAAGCAGCTCCGCCCCCGGTCGCCTGGCCTCCGGGTCGGCGGTTCCCATACCAGGCCAAATATTCCTCCAGGGTCTCAAAATGACCGTCTGCCTCGGGGTGATAAAAACCCTCCCAGGGAAGATCCAGCGGCGGTTGCACCTCCAGGTCAAGACCCAGGACTTCTTTGCCGAGATGGGCCAAAAGCCGCTCAAAGTTCTCCCGACCATTTAACACCAGGTAGCGGTAAGCAGTGGCAGCCACCTCGGGGGATACGGTGGACAGCCCCCAAAAGGAGGGGTCCCTGCCAGTGACGATGACCGCCACTTGGCCTTTCAGGTTCTCCAGGCCCCGGTCCACCATTTCCCAAAAGGCGTCCGGGGTGCCGTAGAGCAGGACCAAACGGGCGGCAGACATATCTTTCGGGGCCCGGTCCAGCAGTTCGGGATTTTCCCCCACCTGCCGAGGGGAGTAAACCCGCAAATCCAGCCAGGGAGGCTCCCGGGCGGCGGCCGCCAGGGTGGGGACATAGTCATTCCACCTCACCGCCACGCCGGTTATGGGAGAATCGCTCATTCGCTGTACCTCCGGATGTGCCTGATGGAGACTGCCACACAAAGAGCGGCGGCTGCCGTCAAAAGGACCAGGGAGAGCCAGGCTTCGGGATTTAAGTAAGGGGTCCGCAGCAACCGGTTGGCATGATACAGGGGCAAAAGGAAAATAAGGTGTTGCACCAGCCTGGGCATCTCCTCCACCGGAAAAAAGGTGCCTCCGAAGAAGGCCATGGGCAGGATAAAGAAATTGGTGAAGGTGGCGGTGTCCTCGTGGGACTTGGACTTAAGGCCCACCACCACCCCGAAGGTGGCAAACACCAAGCCGTTCAGGAGAAGCCCGAGCCAGAAAAGGGGATGAAGGTTAAAGGTCCCGCCAAGCAGCAAACCCAAAAGCAGAAGCACCAAGGCGGCCATCAGGCCCCGCACCACCCCCGCCAGGGCCTGGCCGGCCACGATTTCCCAAGGGGCCACCGGGGCCTGCAGGTAAATCTGGAAGGTGCGGTAATACAGGCGGCCCATGTTCAGGCTGCTGGCCACCCAGTTGTAGGAGTTGGTCATGGAACTCATGGCAATCAGGCCGGGGAGCAGAAAATCCAGGTAGGAGGTGCCGCCAAGCTGCACCCGTCTCCCCAAACCCAGACCGAAAGCCCCCAGGTACAAAAGGGGCGCAAACAGGGTGGAAATCACATAACCCAGGCGCAAAAGCCGCCTTTGAAAAAGAAGCATATCCTTAAGGAAAATGGTAAGCACGTTCATGGGCTCAACCTCTCCCCCGTAAGCTGAATGAAGACATCCTCCAGATTGGCCTGCCGGATAAGGACTCCATCGGGTTCCTCCCGGGCCCGGTCATAAGCCTCCCCCCGGTCCTTTACCAGGCGATAGCGGCGTTGGTAGCCGTCCACGGTCTCCACCACATAGCCGCCCACCCGGGAGATGAGGGTCTTGGGAGCGTCCAGGGCCATGAGGCGGCCCCGGTTGAGGATGGCCACCCGGTGGCAGAGGCTCTCCGCCTCCTCAATGTAATGGGTGGTGAGGAGCACGGTAATCCCCTGGGCCTGGAGATGTCGGATCATATCCCACAATTGTCGCCGGATTTGAGGATCCAGGCCCACGGTGGGCTCATCCAGAAAAAGCACCCGGGGCCGGGACAAAAGGGCCCGGAGAATCAGGAGCCGCCGCATAAGACCGCCCGACAACTTTTTTACCGGCTCCCGGGCCCTCTCGGCCAACTGCCCCCATTCCAAAAGCTCATTTATGCGCCTTTTCAGATCCGGCACCCGGTAAAGGCGCCCGTAAAACCACAGGTTCTCGAAAGCCGTCAGCTCCCGGTCCAGGTTGATATCCTGGGGGCACACTGCGATGAGGGGCTTCAATCGGGGCCGGTCCCGGACCACGTCCAGACCCCCGATGCTGGCCCGACCGCCGCTGGGATAGGTCAGGGTGGTGAGAATCTTGATGGTAGTGGTTTTCCCCGCGCCATTGGGTCCCAGAAGCCCGAAGATTTCCCCCTCCCGGATGTGAAGGGTCAGACCCTCCAGGGCACAGGTGCTGCCATAATATTTCTGCAGATTTTCAGTAACGATCATGACAACGGATAAAGCAGACGCCTCTGGCCGTCGCTCAGCATCCCCACCTCAAGGCCCGAAAGCCGGCTGACGGCCTCCGGAGTGATGACCTCCGTAGTCGGCCTCTGGGCCACCACTTCACCTTCGGTATGGAGGAGGATCACCCGATGGGCATTATGAAAGGCCAGATTGGCATCGTGCCGGGTGAGAAGCAGCGTAAGCCCGTGTTCCTCGGCCAACCGGCGCACCAGACCCCAAACCAAGGCCTGATTCCGCAAATCAAGGTGGCTGGTGGGTTCGTCCAACAGAAGCATCCGGGGCTCCTGGGCGAGACAGCGGCCGATAAGGACCAGCTGCCGCTCCTCGCCGCTTACCCAGGTATAGGGCTGCTCCGCCAAGTAGGTGAGTCCCAGGAGGTCCATGATTTCTCCCACCTTGTCATGATCCTGGGGCCCTGGCCCCCCGAAAAAACCCACCCGGGGAAACCGCCCCAGGAGAATCAGGTCCCGTAAGGAATAGGGAAACACCGGGTGGTGCTCCTGGGGAACAGTGGCCAGAAGTCTGGCCAGGTCCCGGCGGGAGAGTTCCCCCAGAGCGCGGCCGCCCAGGGAAATGCTCCCGGCCTGGGGCCTTAAGTGGCTGCTCAGACAGAAGAACAAAGTGGTCTTCCCCGAACCGTTGGGCCCCAAAAGGGCCGTAATCTCCCCAGGATGGGCCTCAAGCCCCACCCTTTTCAAGATGGGCTGGCCGTTTAAAGTCAAGGTCAGTCCTTCCACCAGGATCAAAGCTTACAGGCCTCCTGCCCGCCCCGCTTCAGAAGGTAGATGGAAAATGGGGCGCCGCACACCGTGGTGATAATGCCCACGGTAATCTCCCCGGCCGCGGTGGTGCAGGCCAGGGTGTCCGAAACCATCAGAAAGGCCGCCCCCAAAGTCATGGAGAGGGGAATTACCCGGCGGTGGTCCGGCCCCGCCAACATGCGGACTAAGTGGGGCACCATGAGGCCCACCCAGCCGATGAGGCCGCTTACCGACACCGCGCTAGCCACCGCCAGCGCCGCGCCCCAAAGAAAGAACAGCCGTTCCCGGCCCACCTCCATCCCCAGGGCCCGGGCTTCCGTGTCCCCCAGAAACAGGGCGTTCAGGCGCCAGCGCCCCAGCTACAGGGGCAGGGCCCCCAGGACCACCCAGCGACCTGCCTTTCCCACCGCCCGCCAGTCGGGCAAAGCAAAGCTCCCCATAAGCCAGAAGACCCCACGCGCCATCTCCCCTCTCCATTCTTGGGTGCGCCGGCCTGGTTCTGTTAAAAAGAACCAGGGCCGTGAATCCTCGACGGTTGCACTTTGGGAAAGGACCGGAGTTCCAGGCCGGGAGCCTGCCCTTTCCTTTTTCGCCCCCGCCCTGTTTGAGGTGCAGGGACGAAAAAAACCATGAAAATCAGGCGGCCTTGGCCGCTGGACCTTCATGGTCTGGTTTCATAACAGGTTTTTAATTTTTTAATAAAAAAGGTAGGTTCGTTCTTATCTTTCAGGTTTTATTCTCTGCCAACAGGCGGCAAGTGCCAAGGCCAAAAATGAACGGCAACAGGACAAGGCTCCTGCCTCCCTTCCCATTTCCTGCCGTTGACCGTCTAGGGCCCCGGTTTGAGGAGGAACCCAGGTTATCAGTCCAACACCCGCCGCACTTCTTCTAAAACCCGTTCCACCGACAAATCTGCCATCCGGGTTTCCGACCGCACACTGGTGGAAGCGGTGAGTACCGTGACATTTTCCCCCAGGGGAGCCCATACCCGGGGGTCAGTGGGGCCGAACAGCGCCACCACTCGCTGGGCCCCGGCAGCTGCCGCCAGATGGGTGAGGCCGCTGTCCCCTCCCAGATAAAGCTTAGTTCGGGCCAGGAGCCGGGCCACTTTTATAAGGGGCTGATTGGCCCACACCACTTGGTCCTGGGCTGCTGCCAGACCTTTGAGGTAAGGTAGCAGCTCGGCCTCCGCCGGCCCGGCCAGCCAGACCACCTTGAGTCCAGCCTCCCAGGACAAAGCCCGGGTTACTTCATAATAGTGGGACAAAGGCCAGTTCTTGGCCGGGTGGCCGCTCCCCGGGGCCACCGTGAGGAGAGGCCCGTTGGGTCCTTCATCTCCTCCACCCGCTCCCTTTCCATTCAGATTTAGTTTCAGAGGGGACAAGTCCTCTGCCAGACCCAATTCCGCCAGGCGCTTTGCCTGGAGCCTTACCACATGCTCCCCCTCCTCCGAAGGAAAGGAGGGCAGCCAAAAGACCCGGGATACTCCGGCTTTGGTGAGCCGCTTAAGGAAAACCGGACGGGGCCTGGGGCTGAATACCAGGGCCAGATCAATTTCGGCCAGGCGATGGACAAGCCCCGGAGGGAGAGGGACATCCTCCAGATAAAGAGCGGACCACAGGGCCTCTCCACTATTCCAGATACCTGAAAGGGATAGGATTTCGGCCAGCAGGCGCCAGCGCGCCGGATTACCAGCCACCACCAAGCGGGCCGAAACATAGCGCCGCCGGAGGGCCACCAAGGCGGGCCCGGCCAACAGCAGGTCCCCCAGCCCTCCCTGGTGCCACACAAAAAGATAGCGCACCTCAGCTGCAGGAGGCAAAAGATGACCGTAGTCAGAGCTGCTATTGACCAGGGCACCCATGAGGGAAGGATTCGAGGGGCTAAATTCCTGGCCCCTTAATCCTCCTCCATTTTAATATTCCCCATCCGTTTCCGGAAGACTTATTTACTTGCCTTCTCCGGCCCCCAATTTTACCTTGGCCCCCCGCAACCCCCTTAAAGGTCGGCACTCTTAATTTTTTGCGGCTTGGCTGCCGGCGGCCAGACGCTGGGCGGTCCGGGTATGTAAGGCTTCCAGCGGCTGCCTTTCCTTAGACAAAAGGGCCAGGACATCCTGGTAAATCTGGCGGTTTAGGTCCCGTTCCTCGGCCTCCCCCCGGAGGAGAGCCAGGATGGCCTGGGCAATCTCCGGCTCGGTCTCCAGCTCTGTCAGCAGGCTCTGAACTTCCCCAATAGGGATGCGGTGCAGCAGGACAGCAGCAAACACCACCTTGGGGTCTCCCCCCTCAGCCTTGAGGAGATCGGTGGCCAAGGTGAGCCCCCGGTCCAAATAAGCGGGGAGGTCCGGCTCCTCCGGGGCCAAGGCCAGGACCCGCTCCCTTAGGCGCTCTTTGAAGGTCAGCATGGCCCGTCTTTCCGCCATGAGCTCCGGGACACATTTGTCGGCGAACTGGCAGTACTCGGCGCACCCCAGCTCAATTCTGGGATTGTAAAACAGGTGGCCGCACCAGGCGCAGCGCCGCCGGGTGTCGTCCTTGAAGAATTCGATCTCCGCCCCGCATTTGGGACACTCCAGGGTGAAGATGTCATCCGGTTTCCAAAACCTGGTATCCTGTCCCGGACATTTTATCTGTTCCATGACTTCGCCTCACGCGGCCTTGACTTTGGCCTGCTGCACCACCTGGCCCTGAGGCCCCAGGGTGCAGATGGCCACGGGCACCTTCTTGCCCGTATTCTGGAAGGCTCGACGCACTGCCTCGATGAGCCCCTGACAACAAGGCACTTCCATATTGACAATGGTGACCCCCTTGATGTCATTCTCCTTAAAGATGGCGGTGAGTTTGGCCACCGCCTCCTCCAGGTCGTCAAATTTGGGACAGCCGCACACCACCGCCCGGCCGGCCAGATAACGAGCATGAAAGTCACCGGCGGCAAAGGCGGCACAGTCCGCGGCCACCAAAAGTTCCGCGTCCTTGAAGAAGGGAGCCTTGTGGGCCACCAGACGAAGTTTCACCGGCCAGTGGGACAAGGCGGAAGCTCCGGCCTTCGGGGTCCCCGTATCGGTGAACTGGCGCATGGCGCTCCCGGGGCAGACAAAACCGCCCGGAGAGGTCTCTCCCGCAGCCAAAGGGGGATGGGATCTGTGGGCTTCCTGGTCCCCTGGCGCTCCGGGGGCCGGTCCCACAAACTCCTCAGCCTCCCGCTCTTCAATGGTAAGGGCGCCCACCGGACACTGGCCCAGACAGGCACCCAGGCCATCGCAGTACTTTTCCGCCAGAAGCTGCGCCTTGCCATCCACGATGACGATGGCCCCCTCAGCGCAGGAGGGGACGCACAGACCGCAGCCATCGCACTTTTCCTGGTCAATTTTGATGATCTGCCTTTTGGCCATGATTTTCTTCCTGATTGGGTTTTTATTATTAATTTAATGCATCCCTGGAGAATCGCCCTGATTTAAGTCAAACAGGACGAATTTGTCCCAATTTTTTGTAAGCTTAATCCTACATCAGGATTTCAGCCAGGTGATAAAAGGCAAAATCCAATCCCTGGTCCGCAGCAAGCCCTTTAAGAAACAGAAGACAGCCTCCCTCCAGGGATATCAGACCCTGGGCCCCTGTAGCCTGAAGGGCCTCCAGATAGGCCGCGCCGATCTTTCGGGACAACTGCGGATGCTGAGCTGAAAACACCCCGCCGAACCCGCAGCAGGTGTAATAGGGGGAGACGGAGACCAAAGTAAGGCCAGCCACCTGGGCCAGAAGTGTTTCGGCCGCCGGCAACACCCCCAATTCCCGGGCTTTACAGGAGCGGTGCAGGACCAGGGTTCCATTAAACCTGGGCGTCCAGGGCAAAGGACCCCGGGCTGCCAGCCACTCCCCCAGCTCAAAAACCCGGGAGGTGACAGCCAGAATTTCCTGCCGGACGGCGGGGGTGGCGGCCAGACTTACATAATCCCGGCGCACCGTCAGGGTGCAGGAGGCGCTGGGACAGATAATGGGACCCTCGCCGGCAAAAACCTTAAGAAAATGGCGGGCCAGGCGGCGGGCCGTTGTCTGGTTCCCCAGGGTGAAGGCGAACTGGCCGCAACAGGTCTGCTCCTCCGGATAATGCCAAGCCACACCCAACCGGGTCAATAAAGCCGCTACCGCCTCCCCCACCCGGGGCAGGCACTGATCCAGGATACAAGGGAGAAAGAGGCGCACCTCCCCGGCCATTTCAACCTCCGCCATATGCAGGTCTCCCACCGGCCCCTTAGGGGTTTCCCTGATATGGCCGGTTTGGGGGTGAGTTTCCCTTGACAATTCGGGAGGGATTTTATAAAAGTAATAAAATTTAAAAGAAAAAACAATGGGTTGTATGAACAAATCCCCTTTTCCCCTAAACAGCCAGTTGGTTCAGATCCTGGTGGTGGACGATGACAAGGCCATGCGGGATGCTTGCCAGCAGATCCTGACCCGCCAAGGCTTTCAGGTGGAAGAGGCTGCCAGCGCCCGGCAAGGGTTGGCCCAGCTGGAAAAAAGTGCCTTTGATGTGGTTCTTTTGGATCTGGTCATGCCGGACCAGGACGGTCTGGAGACCCTAAAAAAGATAAAGGCCCTGGACCCCAATTGCGAAGTCATCATTATCACCGGCTATGGCACCATTCCCACGGCGGTGGAGGCCATGAAAGCCGGGGCCTTTCATTTCCTGTCCAAACCCTTCGCGCCCGATGATTTGCGGACCGTCATCCACCGAGCCTTGGAGAAACGCCGCCTCAATCTGGAAAATATCTACTTACGTCAGGAGCTTATTTCCAAAAACGGCTGGGGCACGGTGGTCTATCAGAGCGAGGCCATGGCCCGGGTCATCGAGATGGCCTCCCGGGTGGCCCCCACCGATTCCACCATCCTCATCACGGGGGAGTCCGGCACCGGCAAAAGCATCATCGCCCGGCAGATTCACCAGCTAAGCCCCCGGAGTCGGCGCCCCTTTATCACCGTGGACTGCGGCTCCCTGGTGGAAACCCTTTTTGAAAGCGAGCTCTTTGGCCATGTGAAGGGGGCTTTCACCGGGGCCGACACCAACAAGGTGGGCAAGTTCGAGCTGGCCCAGCACGGCACCCTGTTTTTCGACGAAATCAGCAACATCTCCCTGGAGGTCCAGGCCAAACTGCTCAGGGCGGTGGAAGAGCGGAAAATCTCCAAGGTGGGCAGTCACCGGGTCATCGCGGTGGATGTGCGCCTCATCGCGGCCACCAACCGGGACTTGAACCAGGCCATCAAGGAAGGCTCCTTCCGGCAGGACCTGTTTTACCGGCTTAATGTGGTAAGTCTCCACATTCCCCCCTTAAGGGAGCGGAAAGATGATATCCCTCTCTTGGTGGAGCATTTTCTGGAGAAATACAACGCCCGATTGCGCAAACAACGGAAACAGATAAAGGGGGTGACCCCGGCTGCCCTGGAGCTCTTTATGCAGCATGACTGGCCGGGAAACGTGCGGGAACTGGAAAATACCATGGAGCGCCTGGTGGTATTAAGCACCGGTCCCTACATTCAGCCTCAGGACCTGGCTTATGCGGGCCTGTTTCTGGCTCCCCCTCCGGAGAGCACCACCCTTTATTTAAGAGACCTGGAACGGGAACATATCTTGCGGACTTTAAAGAGATTCGGTGGCCGCAAAAGCGAAACCGCCCGGGCCTTGGGGATTGACCGCAAGACCCTGAGGGAGAAACTTAAGCGCTACCAGATTGCCCACTGATGGCCCGCCTTTGCCGACCCCGGAGATATTAACCATGACCTCGGACACCACCTTGAAACAGCGCTATCTGGTTGCCAATTTCATTGGTTTGGCCATGGTGGCCTCGGTTTTTCTGTATGCTGTAGTGGTGGAGGTGATGCAGCGCCTCCTGGCCCCTTTTGCCGGCCTGGGAGTGCTGACCCCGGACCAGGCCCGGTTTCTGAAATATGTACTGGCCGTTTTGGCCTTGGGACATTTTTTCCTTATCAAACTCTGCCAAAAGCTCCTGTCCGGCCCCTCCCTTAAACATCTGTTTCAAACCGCCATCTTGACTTTCGCCTTATGTGAAGCCGTGGCGATCTACGGACTGGTCCTCTTTTTGCTTACCGGCCAGGTATTTGATTTTTACCTGTTTTTTGCCTTGTCCTTGTCTTATTTCTATTTGTTCTACCCCAGATATGCCACCTGGGAGCTGGTGTGGCAGGGCCGCTCCGAGAAACCCACCCCTGAGTGATGCCTGGGTCTGTGCCTGTGCCTGCCCTACTGTCGCCCCCGGCCTCATCCGATCCTTCTTGGCTGGTGCGCGGCCTGGGGCTTGTGTTTCTGGCCCGAGCCCTGGAGCGTCTCACCCAGACGGCAGCCGACCCGGACCTGTGGGGCTACCTGGCCTTTGGCCGCCTTTTCTGGCAGAGCGGCCGCTTCCCATATGAGGATGTCTTTGCTTATCTCCCCACCCTGGACCCCTGGGTTTATCACGAATGGCTCACGGGGGTGCTATTTTATCCGCTCTATATGAACCTCGGGGGTGCGGGGCTGCAGGTGCTCAAATACCTTTTGGGCCTGGCCACCCTCGCCCTCATTTACGCCACCGCCCGGCGGCGGGGCGCCACCCCTCTGGCCGCCATTTTGGCCCTCTTTTTGGTCCAGGGTTTTCTGGCTCTAGGCTATAGTCCGGTGCGGGCCCAGGTGTTCACCTATTTGTTTTTCCCCCTGACCTTATATCTTTTGGAGACCGCCCGGTTATCCGGGCGTTTCTGCCGTCTGTGGCTGCTTTTGCCCCTCCAGGCGCTGTGGGCCAATTTGCATGGCGGCTTTTTGGCTGGCTTGGGGATGGTGGCCCTCTACAGCCTGGGGGAAGCCCTTTCCCGACGGCCTTTTCTCCCATATTTGGGGATTTTTTTCCTCTCCGGCCTGGCCACCCTCATCAACCCCTATGGATTGAAATATTGGCATTATCTCACCGCGGCCGTCAGCCTGCCCCGCAGCGACATCAGCGAGTGGATTTCCCTATGGCGGGCCTACAAGATGGGCCTCTTCTTGCAGGAATGTTTTTTGTATCTGGCAGTGGTGGTTTTAAGCTCCCTGTTTTTGGCCTGGGTCCGATGGCGGGAACTTACCCCCCTCCTGATCTTTGGCCTCACCGTTTATCTGGGCCTGGGCCACCTGCGCCACCAGGTGTTTACCTACCTGGTTCTGGGAGTTTACCTGCCCACGGCTATCACCAGCTTTATTGAAGTCTGGCGGGGCGATCCCCGGTGGACGCGCCTTTGGCAACCGTACCTGAAAGGGGCGGGGGTTCTTTTGGGGATTCTCTTCTTTAGTTTTTATACTTATAAGACCCTGGCCGCAGGGCCCTTCAGGTTGAACCTCCCCCCAGTACCGCAAAGTGGGGCCAAGTCCCAGATATATTACCCCCTGGGCGCGGTAAAATACCTCAAAGATAACTATCTCAAGGGCAATCTGCTTACTGAATTCAACTGGGGGGAATATCTCATCTGGGTGCTTTTCCCGGACTGCCGGGTTTCTCTGGACGGCCGTTATGAAACCGTGTATCCTGAAGTGGTGTGCCGGGAATACTTTGATTTTATGAAGGGCCGGGACAACTGGCGGGAGTTTTTGGCCAAATATCCTCCTGATCTGATTTTGCTGGACAGCCGCTCCCGCATCTGTTCCCTTATCCGCCAGGACAAATCCTGGCAGCAGGTATATGCGGATGAGGGTGCGGCGTTGTTTGTGCCGGCCAAGGACCAGGCCGCCGCACCCGGCTTCAAAAGAGCGGCCTCTCCAGCCTCGGGGGGACCATGAAGCAGGTGGGGATTTATTATCACCCTTCTTTTAGCCGGAAAAGTTACATGACCATCGGCAACCGCCTGCGGGACTTTCCTGAGGCCTTGGACGAGTTGCTGAAGCTTCCCAATGTGCGTCTGTTCGAGTGCCCCCGGGCCTCGGAAGAGCTGATTCTTAAAGTACATGCGCCGGATATGCCCCGCCTGGTGGCCCGGGATCCCCTGTGCTCCACGGCCTACGAGTCGGTGGGGGGCGTGGTGGCGGCCATGGAGGCTTTGGCTCGGGGAGAGATGGACCGGGCCTTCTGCTTCATCGGGGCCGGCGGCCACCACGCCGGCTTCCGCCAGTTCTGGGGGGCCTGTTGTTTCAACGACGTGGTCATCGCCCTGACCCACGTTCGGGAAATCAGCTCCTGGCGCCGCTTTGCCATTTACGACACCGACGCCCACCACGGCGACGGCACCCGGCAGTTGGTGCAAAAGGACCATGAGGTCTTGCATGTGTGCTTCTGCGGCGCGGATTACACCTCCCCCGACGGCACCAAAGTGGATGTGGATGTTTATCGTCTGGGCTGGAAGAACGGGGTCAATAAGCTCTATGTGGACAAAGTGCGCCAGGAGCTTCCCCGGATTTCTGCTTTCAAGCCCGACCTCCTTATCTGGTATTATGGCTTTGATACTCACGCCGAGGACTACGGCTCCCTGGGCCTCACTGAGGAGGCCTTTTTTGAGATTTGCGACCTCATGATCTTCGCCTCCCAAGAGGCCGGGGTCCCCTTGCAGGTGGTTCTGGGCGGAGGCTCTCTCCCCCACCTGGCCTTTGCCACCATCCCGGAAATCATTCGCCGCCTGGCGACCTATTGATCTTGCCCCATAAGCTTCCGCACTTAACCGCGGTTCCAGGACCTTTGGCTGCATACCCGGGGTAAACCGGCAAGGCCCCGGAAACCTTGTTTCGACTGCGGTCTTTCCTTATAATCAAAAGTAGATATGTTATCTGCCAAACTACATGCCATAGTGGGTCGGTATCAGGAACTGGAGGAGCGCCTGGCTGATCCGGAGATCCTCCGGGTTCCGGAGGAATACCAGAAGCTCGGGCGGGAGCATGCCGAACTCACCCCCCTGGTCCAGGCCTTCCGGCGTTATCAGCAACTGGAAAAGGAGCTGGCCGACAGTCAGGCCCTCCTTAGGGAGGAAACCGACGAGGAGCTCAAGACCCTGGCCCGGGAAGAAGTCCAGTCCCTCAAGGAACAGCTGGCCAAAGTGGAGGAGGAGCTGCGGATCCTTCTCCTCCCCAAGGACCCCAATGACGAGAAAAATGTCCTTCTGGAGATCCGGGCCGGCACCGGGGGGGAGGAGGCCGCCCTGTTTGCCGCCGATCTCTTCCGCATGTACAGCCGACTGGCGGAGCGCCGGGGCTGGAAGCTGGAGGTCCTGAGTCACTCCCCCACCGGCCTTGGAGGCCTCAAGGAGATCATCGCCCTGGTGTCCGGGGACCGGGTTTACAGCCAGCTCAAATATGAAAGCGGCACCCACCGGGTGCAGCGGGTGCCGGTGACCGAGTCCCAGGGGCGCATTCATACTTCCGCTGTCACCGTGGCGGTGCTTCCGGAAGCCGAGGAGGTGGAGGTGCAGATCAACCCCGAGGAGTTGCGCATTGATGTCTTCCGCTCCTCCGGTCCTGGCGGGCAGCACGTCAACACCACGGATTCGGCGGTGCGCATTACCCATTTGCCCACCGGCCTGGTGGTCACCTGTCAAGACGAAAAGTCCCAGCACAAGAACAAGGCCAAGGCTTTAAAGGTGCTTCGGGCCCGTCTTTTGGATCTGAAGCAGCAGGAACAGCAAAAGCAAATCGCCCGGGAGCGCAAAAGTCAGGTGGGCACCGGCGACCGCAGCGAACGCATCCGCACCTACAATTTCCCTCAGGGACGGGTGACGGACCATCGCATCGGCCTCACCCTGTATCGCCTGGAAGAGGTCCTGGACGGCGATTTGGAGGAACTCTTAAGCGCCCTGGCCACCCACTACCGTACCCTGGCCCTTGAGCAGGCCTGAATGAGCGTGCCCTCCACCCCTTTTTGGACCATCCTTAGGGTGCTGCGCTGGACCACCAAGTACTTTCAGGAAAAGGCGGTTTCGGAACCCCGGGCCTCCGCGGAAATTCTCTTGGCCCATGTCTTGGGGCTAAGCCGCCTGGACCTTTATCTCCGACACGACCAACCCCTCACCCCGGATGAACTGGCCCACTACAAGGAACTTATCCGGCGCCGCCGCCGGGGGGAGCCGGTGGCCTACATCACCGGCCACAAGGAATTCTGGTCCCTGGACTTTTTGGTCACCCCCGCCACCCTCATTCCCCGCCCGGAAACCGAAGTGCTGGTGGAAGCGGTGCTGGAGGTCTTCCGAGAAAGGGACCTTAAGCCGCCAATCCCCCCTTATGCTTCTCCACCATCCTTGGCCCTGGACCTGGGCGCGGGCTCGGGGGCCGTGGTGGTGGCCTTGGCCAAGGAGCTCCCGGAATTGACCTGGGTGGCGGTGGACCTCTCGGAGGCGGCCCTGCAGATTGCCCGCCTGAATGCCAGACGGCATCTGGTGGCGGAACGGGTGCATTTCTTCCGGGGAGATCTGCTCACGGGCCTCAAAGCGGCCCCCCGGTTTGCCTTAATCGTGGCCAACCTTCCTTATGTGAGCCAAAGAGAATGGGAGGCCCTCCCCCCGGATATCCGGGACTATGAGCCGCCCGAGGCCCTTTTGGGAGGGCCGGACGGCCTCGCCCTCCTCAGACCCGCGGCCAGCCAGGCCCACCACTATTTATGCCCCGGAGGCTGGCTGGCCCTGGAGGTGGGTGCCGGGCAGGCCGGGGAGGTAAGCGCATTTCTTAAGGACACCGGAGCTTATGATTCCCTTCACACCCTACCAGACTATCAAGGGATTCCCCGGGTGGTGCGGGCCAGACGGCGGGCCAGCCCACCAGGGTGAAGCCTTTCTTTGGGGCAGGTTCTTTTAGCTCAGCACCTCTTCCGGGTGCACAATGCGCCCGGCCACCGCCGCGGCCGCGGTGACCGCCGGGTTGGCCAGATAGACCTTGGAGGTGGGGTGCCCCATGCGGCCGGTGAAATTGCGGTTGGTGGTGGCCACCGCCACTTCTCCGGGAGCCAATATCCCCATATGACCCCCCAGGCACGGACCGCAGGTGGGGGGGCTGATGACCGCCCCGGCCTCCAGAAAGATCCGGAGCAGTCCTTCCTCCAGGGCCTGGCGGTAAATGAGGGGAGTGGCCGGGATGACAATGAGACGCACGCCGGCGGCCACTTTCCGGCCTTGCAGCACCCGGGCGGCCAGACGCAGGTCCTCCAGCCGGCCGTTGGTGCAGGAGCCGATGACCGCCTGGTCGATGGTCACCTGTCCCACCTCCCTTACCGGCACCACATTTTCCGGGGAGGGGGGCGCTGCCACTACAGGTGAGAGTTTGCTGACATCATAGGTTTTTTCAAAGACATAGGCAGCTTCCGGATCGCTGTCGTACACCTTAAAGGGGCGCTGGGCCCGTTCCCGGACATACGCCAGGGTGGTGTCGTCCGGGGCCATGATGCCGTTTTTGGCTCCGGCCTCCACCGCCATGTTGGCCATGGAGAAGCGCTCGGACATATTAAGGGCGGCAATGGCGGCGCCGGTAAATTCCATGGCCAGATACCGCGCGCCGTCCACCCCGATGTCCCCAATGGTGTGAAGAATCAGGTCCTTGCCGGTGACCCAGGGGGGGCAGGTGCCGTTATACACGAAACGGGCGCTCTCCGGCACCTTGAACCAGCATTCCCCGGTGATCATGGCCGCGGCCAAATCCGTGGAGCCCACCCCGGTGGCAAAGGCCCCCAAGGCGCCGTAAGTGCAGGTATGACTGTCCGCGCCGATGATGAGGTCCCCGGGGACTACAATACCTTTCTCTGGAAGCAGGGCGTGCTCCACCCCCATGTCGCCCCCCTCATAAAAATGCGTGAGATTCTGCTCCCGGGCGAACTGCCGCAGGGTCTGGCACTGAATGGCCGAGGGGATGTCCTTGTTGGGGGCAAAATGGTCCGCCACCAGGACCACCCGTTCCCGGTCAAAAACCTTTTTGGCGCCGGACTCCCGGAACTCCTTGATGGCGAGGGGCGCGGTGATATCGTTGCCCAACGCAATATCCACTTTGGCCAGGATCAGCTCCCCGGCCTCTACAGAGTCACGACCGCAATGGGCCGCCAAGATCTTCTGGGTGATGGTCTGTGCTTTGGCCATGAATTTCTCCCTGATTCTGCAAAATAGGGCCAGGGGGCGCGGACCCTGGCCCCTTTCTTAATTTCTAAGGCAACGATTTCAGAGTTATTTCACAACTCCTCCGGCTTCCCGAGCTTCGGCCCCATCTCTTTGGCAAACTTCAGGCGATTTAAGCCGTTCAGGTAGGCCCGGGCGCTGGCCGTGACGATGTCCGGGTCCACTCCCTGGCCGGTGACCACAAAGCCGTCCTCCTCCAACCGCACGGACACCTCCCCCAGGGCCTCGGTACCGCCGGTGATGGAGGATACCGAAAACTTCAGAAGTTTGCATTTGGACTGGGCCAAGGTGGTGATGGCCTTGTAGGTGGCGTCAATGGGGCCGTCCCCGAAGGAGGAGGTGGTTTTAAGTTCACTCCCCACCCTTAGCTTCACCGTGGCGTTGGGCTTCACCATGGTGCCGGTTAAGACCACCAGCTCTTCCAGACGGAAATGTTCCGGTACCGACTTGTAGATGACCTCGGTCTCGATGAGACTCACCAAATCCTCGTCAAAGACGGTTTTTTTTCGATCGGCCAAGTCTTTGAAACGGGCGAAGACCCGGTTCAACTCCTCATCCCCCAGATAATAGCCCATTTCCTGGAGTTTGTTGCGGAAGGCGTTGCGCCCCGAGAGTTTCCCCAATACCAGGCTGGACTTTTTCAGGCCCACGGTGGCTGGGGTCATGATCTCATAAGTGCTGGCCTCCTTGAGCACCCCGTCCTGGTGGATGCCGGACTCATGGGCAAAGGCGTTGGCCCCCACGATGGCCTTGTTGGGCTGCACCACCACCCCGGTGAGTTTACTCACCAGCCGGCTGGTGGGGCAGATATACTGGGTGACGATGTCCGTGTAGTAATCGAACAAGTCCTTTCGGGTGGCCAGGGCCATGACCACCTCCTCCAAAGAGGCGTTGCCGGCCCGCTCGCCGATACCGTTGATGGTGCACTCCACCTGGCGGGCTCCATTCAGGATGGCGGCCAGGGAGTTGGCCACCGCCAGCCCCAGGTCGTTATGGCAGTGCACCGAGATGACGGCCTTGTGGATATTGGGAACATGGTCCACCAGGTATTTGATTTTGGCCCCGAACTCGTGGGGGATGGTGTAGCCTACGGTGTCGGGGAAATTAACGGTGGTGGCTCCGGCGTCAATCACCGCCTCAAAGACCCGGGCCACATAGGCGAGGTCGCTGCGGCCGGCGTCCATGGCGGAAAATTCCACATTGCTGCAGTACTTTTTGGCATGTTTGACCGCAGCCACGGCCTGCTCCAGGACCTCCTCCCGGCTTTTCTTCAGCTGATATTTCAGGTGGATGTCCGAGGTGGAGATGAAGGTGTGGATGCGGGGTGCAGTGGCCTCTTTGAGGGCCTCCCAGGCTGCATCGATGTCCGGGAGCTGGGCCCGGGCCAGGGCCGCCACCTGACACCCCCGGATCTCCCGGGCCACGGCCCGCACCGCCTCAAAGTCCCCCCGGGAGGAGAAGGGGAACCCGGCCTCAATGACATCCACGTTCAACAGCTCCAACTGCCTGGCAATCTGAAGCTTTTCGTCCACATTGAGACTGGCCCCGGGAGTCTGCTCCCCGTCCCTGAGCGTGGTGTCAAAAATGATGATTTTTTCCGGCATGGTCAGCCACCCCCTTCAGAAAATGCTTTCGGCCCAAGCCCGCCCCAGGGGCACTTCGGCTCAAGCTTTTTTTGTATCACCAATTGTGGGTAAAGGAAAAGAAAAACCGGCGCCTGCTGACCTAGCAGGCCAGACGCCGGGCCAACAAGAAAAGTTGCAGGAGGCCCTGGGAGGAAAAGGTGGTGAATCTAGCCCACATGATAACGAAACCTTTGACAGGTTTATCTCCCATTTTCCCGGAAACTGCAAGCTTTTTTAAAAGGCCGCTTCTAACCAGGTAGATAGAGATTACGGACTGCTGGGTTTGGGGGCGGGGGTTTCCTCCTCGACCTTCTCGGCGCGCCGCTTCTCCCGCATGTACATATAGGTGCTCAAAGGGCCAGAGAGCATATAGACCAGCATGAGGGGGAAGCCCATAAGCTCTGGGGCGGTGGCCACCGCCACGAATAGGAGCACCGCGGCCACCAGGGTCTGGAAGGGGTGGCGTTTGAAAAGCTCCACCTTTTTAAAGCTGAAATACTTGAGGTTGCTTACCATAAGAAAAGAAAGCACATAAATCATCACCAGGATAAAAACCTGACGCTGGGGAGCCCACTCCCCGATCTGATAATAAAACCCGATGGCAGTGGCGATAACCATGGCCGCCGCGGGAATGGGGAAACCGTTGAAATAACGGGGATCCATGGATCCGGACTGCACATTGAAGCGGGCCAGGCGCAGGGCCCCGCATACCACATAGAGGAACGCCGCCACCCAGCCGAACTGCTTGAAAGGCTTGAGGGCCCAAAGATAAACCAAAACTCCCGGGGCCACCCCGAAGGCCACCAGGTCCGTCAAAGAATCATACTGCACCCCGAAACTTGAGGTGCTCTGAGTCATGCGGGCGATCCGGCCGTCCAGGCCGTCCAGGATGAGGGAGACAAAAATGGCCCAGGCCGCGGCCAAGAAACGTCCATCAATGGCGGCCACAATGGCAAAAAAACCGGCAAACAGACTGGCGGTAGTAATCAGGTTGGGGAGCAGATAAACCCCCCGGAACTTACGCCGATCCTTCTTTTTCCGTCTCCGCCGAAAAGTCATGGGGTACTCCTCTAAGGTGGGGGAGGCAGAGAGGAGGAAGCGCCCCTAAGCCAGTCCCCGGACCTTTTTCATCTCATTCCCATCTGGCCACTATGCTGCTGCCGGCTTTGACCCGATCGCCCGGTTTCACCATTATAGCACATTCCGGAGGAAGGTAGAGGTCCACCCGTGAGCCGAAGCAGATCATCCCGAAAGGGGCCCCTTTGGGGAGGACATCCCCCGGGCGCACCACGGGGATGATGCGCCGGGCCAGAAGGCCGGCAATCTGCACTGCCAGGACCCGGTGGCCTTCTTCAGTTTCCCACAGGCTGGCAAGCTGCTCGTTCACCCGCGCCGCCTCCCCCCGCTGGGCGGCCAGATAACGTCCCGGGCGGTGAATAAGCTCCACTACCCGGCCAGCCACCGGGGCGCGGTTTACGTGCACGTCAAAGACGTTCATAAAAATGGCCAGCCGACGGGCCGGGCTTTTAAGAACCTCTGATTCCACTACCTCGTCCACCAGAATCACCTTGCCGTCGGCCGGGGCCACAATGGCATCGGGATCTTCTGGTATAGCCCGGGTGGGGTTCCGGAAGAAATTCACCAAAAAGACAGTGGCCGCCAAGGCGAGCAGCGCCACAAGCGGCCAGTCAAGAAGCCAGCCGGCCAGGGTCACTCCGCCGGTGGCCCCGATAAGGGGGTAACCCGGAAGGGCAATGGGACCCCGGCCCAAAGTGGAAAATGACGACATGGCGTGAATGTTATCGGACTTATCCCCCGTGGGTTTGCCGGCAACTAGAGAGGCGCCGGAATTTACTTCCTTTGAAGCCAGCTCATCATGCCCCGAAGCTTTTTGCCCACCTCCTCGATGGGGTGTTGGGCCTCCAGGCGCCTAAGGGCGTTGAACACCGGGCGTCCCGCCTGATTTTCCAGGATCCACTCCCGGGCGAACTCGCCGGACTGCACCTCCCTTAAGATCTGGCGCATCTCCTCCCGGGTCTCTTCAGTGATGATGCGCTTGCCCCGGGTGTAGTCGCCGTATTCCGCGGTGTCACTCACCGAATAGCGCATGAAGCTGATGCCGCCCTGGTAGAACAAATCCACTATGAGTTTGAGTTCATGGAGACATTCAAAGTAGGCGATCTCCGGGGCGTAGCCGGCCTCCACCAGGGTGTCGAAGCCGGCCTTCACCAGTTCGCTGACCCCGCCGCAGAGCACACACTGTTCCCCGAAAAGGTCGGTTTCGGTCTCCTCCCGGAAGGTGGTTTCCAACACCCCGGCCCGGGTGGCGCCGATGCCTTTGGCGTAGGCCAGGGCCGTCTTGAGGGCGTTCCCCGAGGCGTCCTGGTGCACCGCCACCAGGGCCGGCACCCCGGCCCCCTTTTCGTATTCGCTCCGCACCAGGTGTCCCGGCCCTTTGGGGGCCACCATGACCACGTCAATTTGGGGGTCGGGCACGATCTGGCCGAAATGGATATTGAAGCCGTGGGAGAAAAGCAGGGTTTTCCCCGGAGTCATGTGGGGTTTGAGATCGTGTTCGTAGAGCCGGGCCTGCACATGGTCCTGGGTGAGGATCTGCACCACCTGGGCCTGGGCCGCGGCCTCGGCGGCGCTTACCGGCGTAAAGCCATACATCAGGGCCGCTTCGTAATTGGCCGTGCCCGGCACCTCCGCCACCACCACCTCCACCCCGGAATCCCTGAGGTTCAGGGCCTGAGCGTGACCCTGGGAGCCGAAACCGATGATGGCCACCTTTTTCCCTTTCAGCACCCCTAAATCCGCGTCCGCATCGTAGTAAATCTTGACTGCCATAGAGGCTCCTTTCCCGAAAATCAGGTTTTGGGGTTATCCACGAGCGAACCTAAGAAAACCTCGGCTGCCGTTTCAGAAATGCAAAATCCTGTCCGCCTTTTTCACCTGGTCGTAGAGAAACTTCATATTGCCCAGCTTCACATAATCATCGGCCTCCACCCCGTGGAGGGCCATGCACTTGCCTCAGCCGTAAAGCAGACCCTCACTCAGGGCAAAGAGTTTCGCCTGCTCCGCTATGGGAAATCGGGAACTGTCTCCGGTATAGAGGTCGGTGGCCGGACCATTTAAAAAAATTGTCACCTCTTCCCCCTCATTGAGGAGGAAATTGCCGAACCGCAGGGCGTTCCACTTGATTTCCGGGTCCGGATTGGAAAGCACGATGAGAACCCGCATAAAAATCTCCTACCTGGCTCTTTCTCAATCCTTCTTGGCCCGCTGGATGGCCAGAGAGCCGGAGCGCACAATATCCAGAATGCCATGACCCTTGAGCAGGCCCAGCACCGCCTGCAGCTTCTCGTGGGTGCCGGTGATCTCTAAGGTGTAAGTGGTGGGAGAGACATCCACCACCCGACAGCGGAAAATATCAGCAATTCTCAGGACCTCGGCCCGGGACTTGTCCTCGGCCTTCACGGTCACCAGGGCCATCTCCCGCTCCACATGGTCCAGTTCGCTCAAGTCCACCACCTTTACGGTGTTGATGAGTTTCCGGAGCTGCTTGATGATCTGCTCAATGATCTGCTCATCGCCGCTGGTCACCAGGGTGATGCGGCTAACCTCCGGGTCCATGGTCTCGGCCACACACAGAGACTCAATGTTGAAGCCCCGGCCGGAAAACAGGCCAGTGACCCGGGAAAGCACCCCGGGAATATTGTCCACCCACACAGAAATGGTATGGCGGCGGTTGGTTTTCTGAACAGGCATGGGTGTCCTCCTTTAGGCCAACAGCATTTCGTGGGTGGCTTTGCCGGGGGGCACCATGGGCATGACGCATTCTTCCCGGTCCACTACAAAGTCCATGACCACCGGCCGCTTAATCTCCATGGCTTTGCGGATCACCGGCTCCACCTCCTCCGGCTTGGTGGCTCTAAGGCCCACCGCCCCGAAGGCTTCGGCCAGCTTGACAAAGTCCGGCTGGGCGGAGAGGTCCGTCTGACTGTAGCGCCGTTCATACATTAGCTGCTGCCACTGCCGCACCATGCCCAGGTAGGCGTTGTTAAGAATGGCGATCTTCACCGGCAGGTTGTTTTCCACCACCGTGGTGAGTTCCTGAATGTTCATCAGGATGCTGCCGTCTCCGGCAATGTCAATGACGGTAGCGTCAGGTTTGGCCACCTGCACCCCCATGGCCGCGGGAAAACCATAGCCCATGGCCCCCAATCCTCCGGAGGTCATGAAATGGCGGGCTTCCTTGAATTTAAAGAACTGGGCGGCCCACATCTGGTTCTGGCCCACCTCGGTGGTGATGTAGGCGTCCCCGCCGGTAATCTCCCAGAGTTTCTCCACCACGAACTGGGGCTTGATGACATCCTTGGATTTCTTGTATTTCAGCGGATGTTTTCTGTCCCACTCCTTGATGCGGGCCAGCCACTCCTGGCGCTCCTGGGCCCAGTCCCGGGGAGGGAGTTTCTGAATCAGGTTGTTTAGCTGGTGCAGGGCGTTTTTGCAATCCCCCACTATGGGAATGTGCACCACCACATTTTTGCTGATGGAGCTCGGGTCAATGTCAATGTGAATGATTTTGGCATTAGGGGCGAAGGCATCCAGGCGCCCGGTGACCCGGTCGTCGAAGCGGGCTCCGATGGCGATGAGGACATCGGAGTTGGCCACTGCCATGTTGGCACAGTAGGTGCCGTGCATGCCCAGCATCCCCATCCACAAGGGGTGAATCCCCGGAAAGCCCCCCAGTCCCATTAGGGTGCTGGTCACCGGAATCTGCAGGGCCTCAGCGAACTTGAGGAGTTCCTGGGAGGCATTGGCATGGATGATGCCGCCCCCGGTGTAAAGCACCGGCTGCTTGGCCTCCAGGATCAGGTCCAGGGCCCGTTTCACCTGCCGGGGATTGGCCTGGATGGTGGGGTTGTAACTCTTGATCTTGATTTCTGTGGGGAATTCCGGGACGATGCTGGCCTGCTGGATGTTTTTGGGGAGATCCACCAGCACCGGGCCAGGGCGTCCGGACCGGGCGATATAAAAGGCCTCATGAATGGTGCGGGCCAGCTGCCGGATGTCCGTCACCAGGTAATTGTGTTTGGTGCAGGGCCGGGTGATCCCCACAATGTCCACTTCCTGGAAGGCGTCATTGCCGATGAGATGGGTGGGCACCTGACCGGTGAACACCACAATGGGGATGGAGTCCATATAGGCCGAGGCAATGCCGGTCACGGTGTTGGTGGCTCCGGGACCGGAGGTGACCAGGGCCACCCCCACCTTGTCGGAGGCCCGGGCGTAGCCGTCCGCGGCGTGCACCGCCGCCTGCTCATGGCGCACCAGATAGTGTTTGATCTCCGGGGTGCGGGTGAGTTCGTCATAGATATCGATTACAGCTCCTCCGGGATACCCGAAGATATGCTTGACTCCCTCCCGTTTCAGACATTCCAGGATGATTTGGGCACCGGTCATCTTCATGAGGCGGATTCCTTCTGCCGGTATTTTTCCAGGATCTGCTCGATTTTGTCCCGGCCGGCCAGTTTTAGTTTCTGGAGCCGCTTGCGCTCCAGGCTCTCCTCGGCGGTGAGATAGGGCCGACGGTTGAACTCCTCCAGGCGCCGTTCAAATTCCCAATGTTCCTCCATGTAACGTTTTAACTCAGGATCCCGGTCAATCCACGCCTGGATCAAGGCCAAATCCCTTTCTTCCATACCGCCCCCTTGAGGTGTTTTTTCTCTAATATAACGGGATATTTAAAGAAAAAAAGGCGGTTTGTCAATGCTTGTTGCCCTCAAGCCCGGGAGGTCATTCCTTGTTCAGGAGCTTCTCCCAGGGGCAGTCCTTACTTTAAAACCCCGGGTCTGAAAAAAAAAGCGGCCCGCGGGCCGCCTCAGGTTCATTAGCCCGCAGCTTCCCCACTCACAATACTACACCTACCAGGAAAAAGGGGAGCTTCACAGCAAAAACCCGGCTGTGCATGAGAAAACCAAGACCTGCAAACGACGCACGATTTTTCATATATTACGACCGTCTGACAAACAAGGGTATGACCGGCTGTAATTTTCCCTGAGTGTAAATTATGATGCCCGGAACCGATCAATTAGTCAAATGAAAACTGGCGGAGGGAAAAACTTTTGGTGCCCCGCAGGGGAAACCGGGAGACCGGATGGGGGGCGGGCTATTGGGCATGTTTTTCGTAATAGAAAGGGTCATCCCAGCTGGTAGGATAGGACTCCCCACCCCAACGGCCCGGGCCCGGGGTTGTGCCGGTGGCACAGCCCGCCAGGGCCAAAAGAAGCAAAAGCAGGAGAACTCGGCGAAAGCTCATGTCAGGTTGGCTTTAGTTAGGGGTTTATATAGTGAAACAGTCTGGTGGGGCTGCCACCCCCACATGCCGCCCCTTCCCAAAATCAGCCAGGGCGGGCCGACAGCAGATTTTCCGGTCCTCAGACTGTTACTGCTTTTCTGGTAATCATTTTTTTGGAGGATGCAAGAGGGCCAACTTGGTTTTTCCTCTGCGGGATGTTTAATTTTGATTCGGGATCTGAAGTTCTTTAAAGAAAAGCAAATCTACCGGCGGCAGATCTCTTTGGGCCCGGGAAAACCCCGGAAAATTCAGATCAAGGTGCCATGGCCGTAGGCTTAAGGCCGACCTCGCTATCCGCCCCCAGAAGTTGGGGCAGTTTCGCTTTTTTACTTTCCGGGAGCAACTCGGCATTTACCCGGCCGAATAGCAACACCCGGGTCCAGGCCCTGGTGGGAACTCCGTCGTCATCCACAAAGCCGTAAATCTGGAGGCGTTCGTTTTCCATAACCCGGTTTTCGATCTCCACCATGACCTTAAGGCCCTCCGGGCTCCGCTCTCCCACCCGCAGGACAATCTCCTCGGGTTTGGGGTAGGGGATGCCTTTCAGCTTCAGGCATTTCCCCTTGAGGCTCATCGGGTCTCCGTCCAGACGGCGGTTGTAGAAAAACGACAGCGGGTCCTGAAAGGGCTCGGTAAAGGTGGTTTCCCACCGCTTCTTCAGGGTCCCGTCTTTTTTTAGGGTCCAGAGCTCCACTTTTTTCTGATCGTAGTCGAAGCGGTACTCCTTTAAGGTCTTCCGGCGGCGATTTTGGGAAGCCTCCCGATACACCAACGGGAGCAATTTCCCGTTGGCATAAATCATCTCCGTGGAGAGGCTGCCCTGCCAGTTGCCGCTGAGAACCGCCAGAAATCCCTGGGTGGTTCCCGACATTTCCGCCTGGTAGCGACCGGGGGCCAGCTCCCTAAGCACCACCCGGGTTTTGACCGCGTCCTGCCACATCCAGATATTAACCCGGTAGCGCAGTTCCTCCAATACTTTTCCCTTCCCGGTTTCGGTGGGGGAAAGGCGATCTTCAGCCATTGACAGGTTTTGGCTGCCCAAAACCAAAAGTCCCAGTGCCACTGCCAGCCGAATCAGTCTGAGGCCATGGCCCCTGAAGCAGGCCGCTCCTCTAGGGGATTTTTCAAACTTTGTTTTTCCCCCAGATATTTGCCAAAACCCGGATTGTCTGGAAAAGCCGGTTACGTGGCCCATATAAAAATTTTTAACCTGCCCTGGGGTTGGTCAGGTCAGCGCTTCCAATTTCCCTCGGGCTTATCCGGTATTCCCATTTCAGATTCCTGGGAGTTAGACCCAAAACCCTCGGGAACCGTTAATCCTCCTCTGAAGGCCGTTCCACTTCCCGGGCCTGGCGCCACTCCCAGAGAAACCTTCTGGCCTTGGGAGCGTCCTCCTTGGAGACGAGAAGTTGAACCCCCCGGATCACCTGAAGGACAGGATAGGCCCCGCCGGCATCATCGGCCAGGATATACGCCGGAATCCCTTCAGCCTCAAGCAAACCGGCGGCCAGCTCGGCTTCCAGGCGGCTGGGGAATCTTTCCACCAACACTTTGTCATCCCGGAACATTCAACTCTTCCGATTCTGTTTCCCGACCCGGTTTTTTCCCGGCCCGGTAGCGGAGGAAAATACCGCGTCTGAAGCCTTTTCGGGGGGTGCCCCCCACACCCCGGTATAGAAGCGCTCCCGCCACCATTCCTCGGAATCCTGGGGCGTCTCCTGGTCCACCAGGCAAAAACGGTAGTTTTCCAGAAAATCTTTAAGACGCTGGTAGGCCTCGTTTACCAGCTGCATCCGGGCTCGAAATTCCGCCTCCCGGCCTTCCGGGGCCCGGTCCGGGTGCCAGTGTCGGGCGGCCCGGCGATAGGCCTGGATAATTTCCTGGCGGGTGGCCTTTTCCCCCAAGCCCAGAAGCTCCCGGGCCTCTTTCAAAGTAAGGCTGCTTGGCATTCTCTTTCCCTTAAATAATTATAAGAATAAGTTCCCTTTTTTGCCAAAAATTTCGGCTTTCCGGTAACTACCCCTCCTTCCCCTTATCCGGCATGAATCCCCTAACTTCCCCGGTTTGCCGAGCTGTCCACCTTGTTTTCCCTGAGGGAAAATGCTAAGGTAAAGTTATTTCAGAAAAAGGCGGACTTAACCCATGGATTCTGACAAGCATGTGGTACTCACCGCCACCGAAGTGGAGCGCACCCTGGACCGGCTCACCGAGGAAGTCCTGGCCCGGCATCAGAACCTGGACCACCTGGTAGTGGTGGGCGTCCGCACCGGCGGGGCCTATCTGGCCCATCGTCTGGCCCATCGCCTCAGCCGCCGCAGCCAACGGGACATCCGGGTGGGGGTTTTGGACATCACCCTGTACCGGGACGACTGGACCCGCATCAGCCACAAGCCCCTGGTGGGGAAAACGGAATTGCCCGGCTCCATTGACGACCAGGAGGTGCTTTTGGTGGATGATGTGCTCTTCACCGGCAGGACCGTCCGAGCCGCGCTGGATGCCCTCATGGATTACGGCCGTCCCAGCCGGATTGAGCTTCTGGTGCTGGTGGACCGGGGGGGTCGGGAACTCCCCATCCGTCCGGATTATGTCGGTCTGATCCTCAACCTGTCGCCCCCCCAGCGGGTGAATGTTTACCTGGCGGAGATGGGGGGAGTGGACGAAGTGGCCATCGAAGGAGGTCCTCCAAACCGCTCATGAAGGACCGTAAAAAGAAGACCCGCCGGGAAGCGGAAGGTCTGAAGACTTTGTCTCCGGAAGACCAGGCTCTCCTTAAGGAGCAACTGTCCCGCCTTAAAGCTGCTTTGGCCACGGAGGGGGATCCTGAGGCTCTCAAGGCCCTGGTGACTACCCGCCCCGGGGATTTGCCCTGGGACCTTCACCTGATGGAGGAGCTGGCCCGCATCCCCCATGCCGCCATGCCCGCCCTTATTTCAGCCCTTTTTACCGCAAGCCCGGATAAGCCCAGGCGCAAGGCCATGAAGCGAGCCTTGCACACCCTAAGGACCCGGGGGGTGCCGGTGCCTCCGGACCTCATTCCCCGGGAAGAGCCGGGGCTTCTTGCCCCAGCCCCAACCCCGGCATTTGTCGCCCATCTCTCCCCGGTGTTTACTGAGGGAGAACGGTATATCATCCTGGAAAGCTCCCGGGAGGTTCTAAAGGGCAACTTTCTTTTGGTCAGACTGAACGATCGCACCGGGCTCAGGGAATGCCACCTATTGATTCTCTCCCGGAAACAGCGGCAGGAAGTCTGGGAGGAGTTCCGAAAGGACGGCCTCGGGGACTGGGTCCAGTGTCCTCCGGCCTATGCCCTGAGACTCCTGGAAGAAGCTTTGGCCCTGACTCCCCCTGGGGAGCCCGCCCGGGAAGAATTTCTTCCCCTGCGTGAGATTCTTTGGCGCCACCTGGGGCGGCCGGATGAAGCTCCCACTTTGGAGTCCCTTTTGCCTCTGTCACCCTTTAAGGAAAGCCCACCCTCACCCGAAGAGGTGAGACGAGTGGCCGCCAGCCAGCCGCTTCTGGCCCTCCTCCCTCGCTTGGCGGATCTTGACCCGTGGCTGGACAAGCTAGAGGAAATTCAGCGAAGTCCCCTGATCCTGACAGAGCACCAGCAGCAGCAACGGCAGACCGGGGTGTTTATAGCCGCGGCCCAGGCCTTTTATCCCCCTGAGACCCGGTCCCTTTGGGCCCGGCGCTTTCTGGAAATGGCTTATTTCTTTCACCTTATGGGAAAATCCGAGGAATCCCGGGTCCTTAGAAGGGCGGCCCAGGATTTGCGTTCCGGAGACACCACCTCTTTAACCGGCGAGAACTGGTTTCTCCTGGAATTGACCCGCCGGGCCCTTAGTCTGGCGTGGGAACTCAGAAAAGGGCGGGAACTAGAAGCCCCAAGCTCCCTCCTGCTGGCACCGCCCAGCACCCCCTTGATCATCGGGAGATGAGCATGCTCGCCACCTTGGAAATCAAGACCACCGGCAAAACCGAACTGGTGGACCTGACCGCCCAAATCCAACAGGCGGTGGGGGAAAGTGGCGTTCTTGAGGGCCTGTGTCAGGTCTATGTCCCCCACACCACCGCAGGGGTCACTATCAATGAAAACGCCGACCCCAGCGTGGCGGCCGATATACTCATGGTGCTGAACCGTCTTATCAGCGACCGGGAGCCCTACCGGCATCTGGAGGGCAATTCCCCGGCCCATATCAAGGCCTCCTTAGTGGGCCCCCAGGTTTTTGTCCCCATAAGCCGGGGACGCCTGCTTCTGGGGACTTGGCAGGGCATCTTTTTCTGCGAATTCGACGGCCCCCGGCACCGGCGGGTTCATGTCAAGGTGATTGCCACCTGATGGGGAGCTCCCAGGAATATTTTGCTAAAGTCCGGTTGAATGACATCCCCCTCAGGGATTATCTCCGGGGCCAGGTTCCCTTGCGGGACCGCTATGTTCTCAAAGAATTCCTGAATTATGTGCACATAAAAAAAGGCCTTCTCGAACCCTACTCCCCTTCTTATCCATTGGTGGAAGCCCGGGAACTTCTCCCTTCTTTTGAGAAGAATTTTGCCGAATATCCGCATCTCCCCAACTTCAGCCTGGTGGCCTTCAACCGCCCCCTGTCCTATCAGGATGAAATCTTCCAGTTTGACCTGTTGCATCCAGCCAAAGAGGGGAAACGGAAAGGAGTGCGGGATAATCTGGAAAAGATCGCCCCCCACCTGCCTCGGGATCTCAGGGTCCAGTTCCGCCAACGGTTTGCCTTACGGGATGTGACGGATCTGGGACTTTATGAGGAGCTTCTGGAATTTCTCTTCCACATGGACCGGGCCCAGGTGATCGCCCTGGACGATGAGGGGGTTTTCAGACTGCTCGGGGTATATGCCTCCTTTCCTTCAGATCTGGATACCGAGATCAAGACCCTGGGTGCCCAAATGGGCCGTTTCCGGGCCCGGGACCACACCACTTATGAACGGGAGCGGGATTTCGTCTATCAGTTCCTCATGGAGCTCTACGGTTTTCCCATAGCCGCGGAACGGCGCACCTCTGCCGCCTTGTTTGCCCGCAAACTGAGCCGCCTCAAGGAGCAATACCTTATCAAGGTGCTGGGGTCCTCAGACCGCACCATCACCAGCCTTTGCGGCTTTGAGCGGAAAAGGTTTCCTTTGGTGGAGAAAGTGGCCTTGATCGCCTTGCCCCCGGCTTTGGCGGAATCCCACCCTCATCTTAAGGACCAGGGCTTTTATGTGGATGCAAACCGCCGGGTGGTCATCTTTCACGTGGTGTACCAGCAACACAAATACAACCCCCTCAATGTTTTAGAGGATCGGGCTCTATCGGTGGTTTCCCAGGAAATCATGCACCCCTACCACGGGGGGCGGGACGCCAGCCTTAACGTCCTCAAGGACACCCGCCGAACCCTGAAGGAGCTCACCGACATCGTCCGGGGGGAATATCTGGGCTCCATCATCTACCAGCGCTCCGACCTCATCAAGGCCCCTAAAACCCACGAAGAACGTCTCAAATTCCTGTCCGCCTGGCTGGCTAAAAATCAGCGCCGACTGGCCACCTACAGCCAGGAATCCTTTGAAGCGGCCAAAAAGATCCTGAACAGTTATTTATTAAATAAAGACTACAAGGAGGCCTTTGCCAAACATCCGGAGCTGCACCGGGAAGCCCTCCGACAGATGGTGTTTTTGACCCAGGCACACCAGCTCCAGAATCTGGAAAAGCTCACCCAGAAGGAAATAGAGCGCCGGCGTCTGGGCCCCTATCAGCGTCTGGCCCAGGCCGTGGCCTTTATCGAAGAAAAAAAAGAGGAGCTTCCCTATTTCTATCCCACGCTTTTTAAAAAATTTCTGGATTTGTGGGAAAAGCTCTTGGATTACCCTTATTTCCGCCGGCTTCGGGACCAGACCACCCCACCCTCCCTGCCCTATCGCCACCGGGTCTGGCAACTTCTGATCCTGGGCCAGAGGTTGGTGCGGGAACTGGAGAAACAGCACCGCCAGATCCAGGAAGAAGCCAGCCGGGGGGTGCCCCTGCCCCTGTTGCTCCCTGTTCCTCCGACCTCCAAAAGGGAACGCTCATCCTGACTTCGATGATTGAGGAATTTGCCCGAACGGTATGAGGAATCAAACAAGGCATCCGAATCATTAACCCATAAGAGGGCTGGGATATACCGGGGGAACAGGTTTAAACCTAACCGGAGGTTTCAGCCGGTGACGGCGATCTCCTCCAGACTGCGACCCGTCAGGGCGGAGAGCGGCTCTTCCCGGAGAAGGTCCCGGCCCGGGTCGGCTGCTTCATCATCGGCTTTCACCAGCAGCCAGGCCTCGTCCGGGGCTTTTTTGAAGCGGGTCAGGGCAAAGCCGCCCTTCAGTTTCCGGCCCTGCAGCCATACCTTGAGGTGTCCATGCTCCACGGCCTCCCCCAGGGGCACTGGCTTGCCCTTTTTCTCCGTGAGGTTTTCAAAGGTACCATAGTCCCAGACCATGACGGTGCCGGCACCGTATTCCCCTTCGGGGATAACCCCTTCGAAATCAGCATATTCCAGAGGGTGGTCTTCGGTGGGCACCGCCAGGCGTTTGTCCTTGGGGTCCATGGAAGGCCCTTTGGGCACCGCCCAGGACTTGAGGACGCCGTCCACTTCCAGCCGGAAGTCATAATGCAGAGTGCGGGCGGCATGCTTTTGGATGACAAAAATGGGGGGCTTCCCTGCCGGCCGGCGGCCGCCACCGGCAGGTTCCGGCGTTCGGCAGAATTGTCGTTTTTCCCGATAAGCGCGAAGTGGATCCTCTTCAGTCATCACTCAGTCCTCCTCTACCCCTTGGCTTAAGTCAGCCAGGCGGCCTCTAACGGGACAGTGAAAACCTGCATCTCCTGGGGGCCTACTGAACCCGGCCACTTAAAGGGGCTGAAAGATGGTCTCCCCCCGTGTCCCCTTCGGCGAAGATCCAGACTTTTCCTTTTAAGCCTTCCAGGCCGCCAGTGTTCCCCGATATTAAAAATTTAGTATGTTTTAATTAAATTTAAATTGACTTTAATTAAATATAACTTTAATCTGAAGATGTTTTTATTATGATCAGATAGAGGAGGTGTCCCCCCTAAGCGTCCCCCACAACTTGGCCCACCGCTATAGAAGCCTTCCTGGTTAACCGGTAAATGAAGAGGTGATCCAACATTCCGGTATCAGGACAAAAGGAGCCCCATCATCCCTTTTTTTCCCCACCCCAGAATCCAAGGAGGGATTTACGCCATGCAGAAAAGGTTAGTGACAAGGGCAGGATTTGTGCCCCCCTTTGTATTGGAGTCCTTAGCCGCGGCTGGCGTGGACGAGGCCCGCATTTCCATTAATGACAGCACCAAAATCCGGGAAAGACGGAGTGAAAGGATCATCGACACCGCCTTCTGGGCCGTCCCCACCCCGGCCCCCACGGCTGCTGCAGCCCGGCAGGTCTTTGACTGTGAAACCAAATGGCAGCAGCGAGTAAAGCTGGTACGGGGGGAAGGGGACCCCGCCCATACCGACGCGGTGGTCAATAAGGTTTACGATTTTGCCGGGGTGGTCAAGGATTATTTCAAAACCAAATTTCAGCGCAATTCCATTGATAATCTCGGCATGAACCTGATTCTTAATATACACTACGGGGTGAAATACATGAACGCCTTCTGGGACGGGGATGAAATGACCTTCGGCGACGGAGACGGCAAAATCTTTGTCAATTTCGCCAACTCCCTGGATGTCATAGCCCACGAACTGGCCCATGGCATCACCCAGTTTACCTGCAATCTGGAGTACTACAGTCAATCCGGAGCCTTAAATGAACACTTTTCCGATGTATTTGGCACAGCTGTGACCCAGTATTTTCTGGGGCAGGACGCCCACACGGCTGACTGGCTTATCGGCGACGAGATCATGGGGCCTGATTTATATGGAGAGGCCTTACGCTCCATGCGGGCCCCGGGCACCGCTTACGATAATCCGCTTCTGGGCAAGGATCCCCAGCCGGATCACATGGACCGTTATTACACCGGACCAGCAGACAACCAGGGGGTGCACATCAACAGCGGCATCCCCAACAAGGCCTTTTATCTCACCGCGATGGAAATCGGCACTCAGGAGGCCGCCCTGATTTGGTACACGGCTCTTGGCAAGCTGTGGCGCACCGCCAAGTTCAACGATGCGGTCAATGTCATTGTGGAGTCCACCCGCATTCTGGTACGGGATAATAAGATTCCCCTTGGAGCCACCCAGAAGGTGCGGGCTGCCTTTAAGGCAGTGGGCTTACCCAAATAGCCGCCGAAACCTTTTGCTTTTCCGCCCCCGCGCCCTGCCCGGCCCGGGGGCGCTTCCTTAAGGGTATATATTGCTATGAATATAGATTTTGCCCTAACCGGGGGTTATGCCAGTCTGAACCTGACCCTCCAGGTGGAGACGGAAAATCTGCCGGCGGAGTTGGCGGCCCAAATTGAGGCCAAAGTGGCGGAAGCGGGATTTTTCGAGCTTCTTCCCGAAGCCCTGAAACCTAAAGAGCCCGGGCCGCCGGATGTCCTCACTTACCGGATAAGCATTTCCACTCCAGGGCGGAGCCAGACCGTGGTGGTCAACGACTTGACGGCCCCCGAAGCCTTGCGTCCTTTGCTGGGAATCCTCCAAGACCTGGCCTGGGAGCAGAGACGTCGCGCCAGGTGAAAAGCCACAGCCCCCTCTTGACAGAATTACTTTTTTGGCTATATTATTGAAAATTTTCTTCAGAAAGGGGGCTGATTGCCATGCGCTGTGAAAGCATCAAACCCGGAGTGGAGTGCACCTTCATGACCAAAAAAGGCTGCACCTTCAACGGTGGCCGCTGTAATCCGGTAGTGGAGGCCTGTGAGGGGTGTGACCGGATCCTGGAAGTCCCGGAGGGCCGTTTTTGCGGAGTCTTTCCGGAACCCGCGGTCAAGTGGCGGCGGGGAACCTGCCACCTGGCCACCCATTTCAAAGGCAACGGCAAAGGAAACCAGGACCATCAGAAGATCAATCCTCTCAAGGCTTCCAAGCGCTCGGCTCGCCGGGGCTAGTTTCGTTGAAGGGCAGCGCGGCTGCCGAATCATGTGGCCGGCCGCGCTTTCTTCCTCCCCCGCCTCCCTATTTTCCTAGTCTTGCCAAGGCATCTTTAATCCGGCTCACCCCGGTGGCAATACGCTCCCGGGAGGTGGCGAAGCTCAAGCGGATGCACCGGTCTTCCCCGAATTCCGCGCCCGGCACCGCGGCCACCTGGGCCTCCTCCAGTAGATACTCCGCCAGGGCCTGGGAATGGCTCTGCCCCGGTCTTGGCTGGATGCGGTCGTAATAGGCAGATAGATTTGGAAAAATATAAAAGGCCCCACCCGGTTTGGGGGTGGTCACTCCCGGAATGGCCAGAAGGCGCTGATAGATGTCATCCCGGCGCCAGGCGAATTCCGCCACCATGCGGGCCACCGCGTCCTGCGGGCCATTCAGGGCTTCCACCCCGGCCTTCTGGGCGATGGAGTTGGGGTTGCTGGTGCTCTGGCTCTGGAGATTGACCGCCGCCTGAATGGCCTCCTCCGGTCCGGCCACATAACCGATACGCCAACCTGTCATGGCATAGGTCTTGGAAAGCCCGTTCAGCACAAAGGTACGCGCTTTGAGCTCCGGGGAGAGCATGGCCAGGTTCACAAAGGCGGTCCCATCAAACAGGATACGGTCATAAATGTCATCGGATACCACCAGAAGATTGTGGGAGAGAATCACCTCCCCCAGGGCCTCCAGCTCTTTCCTGTTGTATACCATGCCGGTGGGGTTGGAGGGACTGTTCAGAATAATGCCTTTGGTCCTGGGGGTCAGATGCTCTTTCAGCTCCTCCGCAGTCAGCTTGAAGCCGTTTTCCTCCCTGGTGGGAATGATCACCGGGGTGGCCTCCGCCAGCATCAGCATGGGAGGATAGGACACCCAGTAGGGTGCCGGCACCACCACCTCGTCACCCCGGTCGAAAATTACCTGGAAAAGGTTGTACAAGGCGTGCTTACCCCCGCAGGAGACCATGATCTCACTGGGACGATAGGACAAACCATAATTTTCCTGGAAATTCCGGATGATGGCCTCTTTGAACTCCAGGATGCCGCCCACCGGGGTGTAGCGGGTGAAGCCCTCCTTTATGGCCCGGATGGCCGCCTGCCGGATGTTTTCGGGGGTGTCGAAGTCAGGCTCCCCCACGCCGAAATTCACCACATCCACCCCCTGGGCCTTCAGCTGGTTGGCCTTGGCGTTCAAAGCCAAAGTGGCTGAGGGCGGAATCTGCCGAATACGTCGCGCCAATTCCAATTTAGCTTTCTCCTTAGTTCAATCAATCAGGGGCCCTGCCCCCCCTGGAAAAATGTTCCCCCCTTTAACCCTTCTGGCGGTTTTAGGTCTCCTGAAGCAAAAAGGGGTCCGGGACTTTTAAAGTTTGTCGATTTATGGTTTTGATAAATATCGGACAATATGATAGTTGTCAACTCTGGGAGGTGGGCCGGTGAAGTATGTGGCCATCATCAGCAAAAAACACAAGCCCGCGGCCTGGAACGCCGGCCAGTCCCTGCAAAAGTGGCTGGCCCAGCAGGGGGTCAGGGCCATTCACCTGGAAAATGAGCCAGAACCCCACGTGGTCCCCCTGCCTCCCGGGATTGAAGGCCTTGTGGTCATGGGGGGCGACGGCACCCTCCTCAGCGTAGCCCGGCATTACGGCCATCTGGGGGTCCCTATCCTCGGGGTGAATGTGGGGGGTCTGGGCTTCCTTACGGAAGTTTCCCTGAGCGAACTTTATCCCTCTATGGAACAGGTGCTGGCCGGCAACTTCCGGGTGGAGGAGCGCATGATGCTTAAGGCCCGGCTCTGCCGGAAGGGGGAGGTCTGTTGGGAGGAACGGGTACTGAACGACGCGGTCATCAACAAAGGGGCCCTGGCTCGCATTGTGGAGCTCACCACCTGGATTGACCGGGAATATCTTACCACCTATCGGGCGGACGGTCTGATTGTCTCCACCCCCACCGGATCCACGGCCTACACCCTGTCCGCCGGAGGTCCCATTGTCTATCCCACCCTGCGGCACATCATCCTGCTCCCCATCTGCCCCTTCACTCTGAGTAACCGCCCCATCATTCTGCCGGACACCATCACCGTGGGGGTCACCTTTGCGGAAGAGGTGCAGGACGCCTACCTTACCATCGACGGTCAGGTGGGCCAGGCTTTGCAGTCCGACGACCGCGTGGAGGTTAGTGCCGCCCCCCAGAACCTGAAACTCATCGTACCCCACCACCGCAGCTATTTTGAGATTCTGCGCACCAAACTGGGCTGGGGGGAGATGACCGGACCCAACAGCCTTGCCAATGAAAAATGAGATTTTGTTGATATCATTTAAAAATCTCACCTTGGCAGCCCTCAGAAAAGCAGAACCATTTCTTTTCCTAGCCGGCTCTGCCCCGGGCAACCGGGGTGGCGGGCAAGTCCGGGGGGCTGGTACCCTTTACCAAACGGCCATTTTCAGACAAAAAGCCTAATCAGGAGAAACCTATGGCCGATCCGGTTCAGGAATTTGCCATCTGGCGCTGGCGACAGCAAAAAGTGTCCCAGGTGCGGGACCTGGTGGTGGTGGAGGAACCCCTGGAAATCCGCCTGTCCGGCGAACCTTTTCAGGTGCTCCTGCGACTGCCGGGCCTGGAAAAGGAGCTGGCTCTGGGATTTCTTTTCACCGAGGGTCTCATCAAGGGCCTGGACGAAGTGGTCTCTTTGCACTTTTGCGGCAGCGGCACCGACCCTCTCCTCCCTCCCAACGTGGTGGACATCAGACTCAAAGACCCGGCCCGGCAACGCCAGAACCGCCGCCATCTGGAGGTAGCCTATTCCTCCTGCGGTCTGTGCGCCAAGGAGGCGGTGGCGGAGATCCGCCGCTGGGTGCCTTCCGTGACCAGCCCCCTCACCCTTGCCCCGGAAACGCTACTTGGGCTAATGGCCCGCCTGGAGGAGAACCAAAAGGTTTATCAGGCCACCGGGGGCACTCACGCCGTGGCCCTGGCCAGCCCCGACGGAAACACCTTCATCTTTGCCGAGGACATCGGCCGCCACAACGCCCTGGACAAGGTCATCGGCCGGGGTCTTTGGGAGCGGCGGGACTTCGGACAACTGGTGGCGCTTTTGAGCGGCCGGGCCAGCTTCGAGATGGTTCTCAAGACAGCCCGGGCCGGAATCCCTTTACTGGCAGCGGTTTCGGCCCCCACCACCATGGCGGTGGAGCTTGCCCGGGAAGTGCATCTCACCCTGGCTGGCTTTACCCGGGGCGAAAGGCTTAATATCTATACCCACCCCCAGCGACTGGGGATTGAGTGACCTTTCCCCGCCAAGATCCGGAAGCCTCAGACAAAAAAGGCCGGTTGTCAGAAAAACCGGCCTTTTTTCTCGTTTTTTTTTGCCACTTAGCAGGAAATTAGGGTCTCACGGCCTCACTCTGGCCTTCCTTCACTCCGCCTGGTTAATGGCCGTCAGGACCCAGGGGTGGTTGCCCACCGGCCGGGTGAAGGTCCAGTATTCCTCGAACTTCACCGGCTCGGTCTTGCTTCCCGAAACAATCTCCCCGGTCTTTTCGTCAATGGTATAATCCAGTAGATTGGCGTAAATCCGCACCGTGATGAAGTCCTGGCCAGCCTCCTGCCAGGCCTCGGTGATATTCACTTCCCGGACGGCGATATTCTCCAGCCGGTTGATGTGGCCTTCGGCCCGCATCTTGGCGGCGTCTTCCTGCAACAGGCGAAACATCTCATCTGTGAGCAGGTGTTTTACGGAAGACATGTCCCGGTCGGCCCAGGCCCCCTGGATCTTAAAGAAATTGTCCATCACCTGGTCCCGGAACCGGTCTTCGGTGAAAAAGGGGTCCAGCTGCTGGATATGGGCCAGACCCGTCTCCAGGTCCCGCTCGGCCTCGGACACGGGGGAGGGCTGCTCATAATAGGGTGGCTGCAGGCCCCCCGTGACAGCGCGGCTCTCATAGGCCCCTTGGGCCAGGGCTGCCTCTTCCCGGCGCTTCCGGATGATATAGTAAACCAACAGGCCGATGCCGGCCAAAAGGATCAGGTCCAGAAGGCCGGGGCCACCGTAACCCCCGGATTTGGTGTCCGCCAGGGCCGTGGTGGAGCCGCCGAACAGCCAGCGGGCCAGCATGCCTCCCGCCAACCCTCCCAGGATGCCACCCCCAAAGCTGCTCCAGAAACCGCCGGTGGGAGAGGGAGTGGCCATGGCCGGCGGGGGGGTGGTGGGCCGGGAAGGCTGACTCAAGGGAGGCGTCGTGGGACGCACGGTGGACGGGGACGGCGGGGTGTAAGGCCTAACCGGCGCGGCGCTCCGGGAGCCCCGGCTGCCAAAAGACCCCCCTCCGGACAGGCCCCGGCCCGCACGGGCCATGGCTTCGCTGGGCAGAACCCAGCCCAACAACATAATCAGGGCCAAGATCGTCAAATATTTTGCCAAACGACCTTCTTTTTTGAGCATTGCGCATCCTCCCACATCAATTGCCCTTGCCAGGCTTGGTGGAGGTTTCCTCCTCAGACTTTCTGGCCGCCAGCAACTCCAATTCCCGGCAGCACAGGGGGTGACCCAGGTCACAGCCCTTCTTGAAGTCAGCCTTGGCCTTCTCCCGGTCATCCAGGTGGCGCAGGTAAATTTCCCCCCGGGCAAAGTAAAACAGGGCCGTCTGTGGGGAAAGCCTGATAGCCGTACTCATGGCCTCGGCAGCCTCCCTGAAATGGTTCAGGCACAGTTCCGCCATTCCCAGTTTATGGTAGCTCCATGGGTCAGCAGGTGCCAGGGTTATGGCCCGGTTCAGGTCCAAAATGGCCTGATAGGCCTGGCCCTCCTGGATAAGGTTCTCCGCCCTTTCCTTCAGGGCCTCGGTGTTGCCGGGATCAAGGGCCAGGACCTGGCTGAAGGCGGCGATGGCATCCTGACGGCGCTCCATTTCGGCCAGGATTTTCCCCTTGGCCATCATCAAAGAAATATTTTTGGAATTATAGGTAAGACCCATGTCCAGGTCCCTGAGGGCCTCCTCCCCCCGGCCCAGGGCGGCCAGGGACAGGGCCCGGGCCTCCCAGGCTTCCGGGGTGTGGGGGTACTTTTTCAGATAATTTCCCAACAGCTCCACCGCCTTGTCATATTCCTTGGCCTTTTTAGCTGCCAGACCCTGTTCCAGTAAATCCTGGGCCCGGGCAGGGGCCAGGGCTGCCAGGATCATGATCAGCAACGAAAATCCCCAAAGAATCTTTTTCCGCCTAGCCACGCCGTTTCTCCCAAAGCGTACCCCGGGTAAAACCGGGAAAGAACTACCTCCCCGGGCCTCCGGCCTCAGGGAGCCATCCTCCTGCCTCTCCGTAAAACAAAAGGTCATTCGCCTCCGGGGCAAATGACCTCCTGTGATTTGGTGACTTTTAGTTCCACTTAGTAAATCCGCATGGCTCTGAGGCGCGCCACCCGTTCCTCAATGGGAGGATGAGTGCTGAACCAGCTGGCAATGCCGCCTCCGGCCAAGGGATTGACGATATACAAGGGCTCGGTGGCCGGGTTGGCCTGCATGGGTGCCGCCTGCACCCCATAAGCCAGTTTCTCCAGGGCCCGGGCCAAAGGTTCGGGGTTGTGGCACAACTGCGCCCCGGTTTCGTCGGCAATGTATTCCCGGGAACGGGAGATGGCCATCTGGATCAGCATGGCCGCGATAGGCGCCAGGATGATCATGAGCAGCATGCCCACGGCCCCGAGGACCCCACCGCCCTCATCATCGTCCCGGGACAGGCCCCCCAGATAGGGACCATAATAGGCCAGATAGGTGATAGCCGCAGCCAGGGTGGCGGCCACCGACTGAATCAGAATGTCCCGGTTCTTGATGTGCCCGATTTCATGAGCCAGGACTCCCTTGAGCTCCCCGGGAGTTAGAAGACGCAAAATCCCGGTGGTTACCGCCACCGCCCCGTGGGCCGGGTTGCGTCCGGTCGCGAAGGCGTTGGGGTTGTCTTGTTCAATAATGTAAACCCGGGGCTTGGGAATCCCCGCGGCATAACTTAATTCCGCCACCATGCGATGGAGCTCCGGCGCCTCGGCCTCGGTCACTTCCTGGGCCCCGGACATGCTGAGAACAATCTTGTCCGAAAACCAATAGCTGAAAAAGTTCATGGCCACGGCAAAGATGAGGGCTATCTGCATGCCGCTCTTGCCGCCGATGAGCCGGCCCAGGAGCACCAGAAAAACGGTGAGCCCGGCCAACAGCATAAAGGTTTTTACCCGATTGTCCATAATTGGGTTCCCTCAGGAAGGGGGGTAATTCACCTGCCTTTCTGTCGTCTTTCGCTTCTCCCTCTTGGCTTCACCCTAAAATATAAATAGTCAAGGGGGCGCTTGTCAATCTTATTCGGGGAGCCGCCTTAAGTTTCGGGAACTTTAAGATACAGGAAATACTCTTGATTGCCCTTAGGCCCCTTCAGGGGGGAAGGGAAGCTGTCGCTGACTCGCAGGCCCAAGTGCCTAGCGCAGTCCGCCACCTTTTGCACCGCCTCCTGTTGCAGGGCCGGGTCCCGCACCACCCCGCCCTTCCCCACCCTGCCTTTCCCCACCTCAAACTGGGGTTTCACCAGGGCCAGGATCTCACCACCGGGCCGGAGAAATTCCAGGATCTTGGAGAGAACCAGAGTCAGGGAGATAAAAGATAGGTCCAGGGTGACCAGGTCCACTGCTTCCGGAATGGCCTCCCGGGGCATGGTCCTGAGATTGGTGCGCTCCAGCACCACCACCCTGGGGTCGTGCCGCAGGGCCGGGTCGAGCTGGCCGTAGCCCACATCCACGGCGTACACCCGAGCCGCGCCCCCAAGGAGCAGAACTTGCGTAAAGCCACCGGTGGAAGCCCCCGCATCAAGGCAGACCTTTCCCTGGAGATTTACGCCGAAATGCTCCAGAGCCGCGGCCAGCTTCTCGCCCCCCCGGCTGACATAAGGGGTCGCGGGCGCCAAGACCTCCACCGTCGCGCCCTCGGGCACCAAGGCGCCGGCCTTGGTCACCAGCATGCCGTCCACCCGTACCCGCCCCGCCAGAATGAGGGCCTGGGCCTTGGCACGGCTTTCTGCCAAACCGCGTGCCAGTAGCAAGTGGTCCAGACGGGATTTTCGGGGTTTTTTTCCCTCGTTCCCTGATTTACGGTCCAAAAGACTCGGATAAAAAGGCAGGCTGAGCCTGTGCCCTTTCTAAATTTTGGCCCTATGGCGTCTCAAATGTGTCATGGAGGCCAAGTTTTGCGAAATTAAAGAGGTCGCCCTGGATAAAATTTAACTTTATTCCTTATCCAATGGTAAAGGTTGCCACCCTCCATATTCCCAGGGAAGAATCAAATTTTAAGACCAATATTCCTCACTTAAAACTACCCCAGACCACCTTCTTGGGCTGGGCCGGTTGTTCCAGGAGTGCCAGGGCGCCCTTGAGGATGCCGGCGGCGTCCAGGCCGTACTTCTGGCGCAGGATGGCGGGCGCGCCGTGCTCCACGAAGAGGTCGGGGATGGCCAGGCGCTTCACCGGCACCATGAGGCCCCGGTCCGCCAGAAGTTCCAGCACCGCGCTGCCGAAGCCCCCCATGGCCACATTTTCTTCCACCGTGAGAACCCGCCCCCGGCGGGCCGCCAAAGTCAAGATGAGGTTTTCATCCAGGGGTTTCACAAAGCGGGCGTTCACCACCGTAGCCTGGTAGCCCTCCTTTTCCAGGGCCGCCGCGGCCTCCAGAGAAGGATAAACCGTGGCGCCCAGGGCCAATATGAGGAGATCCTCCCCTTCCCGAAGTACCTCCCCCTTGCCTAAAGGAAGCTTCTTCAAAGTGGGGGAAAAATGCACCCCCACCCCCTGGCCCCGGGGATACCGCAGGGCAATGGGTCCGGAGTGGTCAAGGGCGGTGTACAGCATGTGCCGGAGTTCGTCTTCGTCTTTGGGGGCCATGAGCACCATGTTGGGGAGATGGCGCAGATAGGATAGATCAAATAGCCCCTGGTGCGTTTCCCCGTCCTCCCCCACGATGCCCCCCCGATCCAAGGCAAAAACCACCGGCAGGTTCTGGAGACACACATCATGAAGCACCTGGTCGTAGGCCCGCTGCAGGAAGGTGGAGTAAATGGCGACCACCGGACGCAGGCCTTCCAGGGCCAGACCGGCGGCGAAGGTTACCGCGTGCTGTTCGCAGATGCCCACATCAAAGAAGCGATCCGGGAACTTACTGCGGAACTCCACCAATCCGGTGCCATCCGGCATGGCCGCAGTGATGGCCACAATGCGCCTGTCCTCCTGGGCCAAACGCACCAGAGTGTCCCCGAACACTTCCGTATAGGTGGGGATTTCGCTCACACTTTTCTTGGCCACCCCAGTGTCGGGATCGAACTTTCCCAGTCCATGGAAGCCGGTGGGGTCCGATTCCGCCGGCAGATAACCCTTGCCTTTGGTGGTGAGCACATGCACCAGCACCGGCCCCTCCAGGTTCTTCACATTCTGAAAGGTTTCTATGAGATGGTCCAGACGATGGCCCTTGATGGGCCCGATGTAGTTGAACTTCAAGGCCTCAAAGAGCATGCCCGGGGTGAAAAAGCCTTTTATGGCCTCCTCGCTTTTGCGGGCCCAGGCCAACAGGTCCTCGCCGATGCCGGGAAAGGACTTAAGCAGATATTCCACCTGTCTTTTCAGAAAAACCATGGTGCGACCGGTGAGCTTGCGGCTTAGAAAGGACGACAGGGCTCCCACGTTGGGAGCGATGGACATGCCGTTGTCGTTAAGAACCACTATGAGGTTCTTGTGTAGCTCTCCGGCGTTGTTAATGCCTTCGAAGGCAAGACCCGCGGTGAGGGCGCCGTCGCCGATGACCGCCAGGACATGGCCCCGCTCCCTTTTGAGACAGCGGGCGCAGGCCATGCCCAGGGCGGCGGACACGGAGGTGGAGCTGTGGCCGGTGTCAAAGGCGTCATACGGGCTCTCGGCCCGTTTGGGGAACCCGGAAATCCCCCCGTGCTGCCGCAGGGTGTGGAAGCGCTCCTGGCGTCCGGTCAAGAGCTTGTGGGCATAGGCCTGGTGGCCCACGTCCCAGACAATCTTGTCCCTGGGGGTGTCAAATACATAGTGCAGGGCGATGGTGAGTTCCACCACTCCCAGGCTGGGCGCCAGGTGCCCCCCGGTTTTGGACACGGTGGAGATGATTTTCTCCCGGATCTCCTGGGCCACCTGCGGCAAAAGCTCCGGGGGCAGCTTCTTTAAGTCCTGGGGACTGCTGATGGTGGCCAACAATGGCCGCCGCTCCGTTTTCGCTCGCCGCTCCTGCGGTTCGCTCATGACACCTTCTCCCTTACCGGTTATTTATGGGCGAGGGCCCAAAGCCGTGATTTGGGGACGCCCTCCTGGAAACCTCGAATCCCTTGACCTCAGGTCCGACGCACCAAAAGATAGTGGGCCAGCTCCCTTAAAGGCCAGGCCCTCTCCCCGAAAGGGGAAAGGTCGGCCACCGCGGCCTCCACCAGTTTCCGGGCCCAGGTCTTGGCCTCCTCTATGCCCAAAAGCGCCGGGTAGGTAGCCTTCCGGCGCCTTTCGTCCGCGCCTTTGGTCTTTCCCATCTCGGCGCTGTCTCCTTCGACGTCTAGGATATCATCGGTTATCTGAAATGCCAGACCAAATTTTTCCCCGTAATTGGTAAGGAGGGTCACTTCCTGGCGGCTGCCGCCCCCTACCAGACCGCCGCTTCGCACCGCCGCGGTGAGGAGCGCTCCCGTTTTCATTCGATGAATGAGTTCCAGTTCCTTCAGATTGACCTTGCGGCCCTCGGCCATCAGGTCCAGCATCTGCCCCCCCACCATGCCCATGTAACCGGCGGCGCTCCCGATGAGCTGGATGACTTCCAACAGCACTGACTCCCGGCCGGAAAATTGGGGGGCGGCGTCAGCCAAAATCCGGAAGGCCTCGGTGAGCAACCCGTCCCCCGCCAAAATGGCAGTGGCTTCGTCAAACTGCTTGTGGCAGGTGGGCCGGCCCCGGCGCAGGTCGTCGTCGTCCATGGCCGGGAGGTCATCATGAATCAGGGAGTAGGTGTGGATCATTTCGAGAGCGCAGGCCACCGGCAGGGCCTCGCCTGGGTCACCCCCCACCGCCTCGGCCCCGGCCAGGCACAATATCGGCCGAAGACGCTTACCCCCGGCCATGAGGCTGTAGTGCATGGCCTCCACCACCCGGAAGGCCGGCCCCCGAACCCGGGGGAGGTATGCGGTCAGGGCCCGGTTGATCAAGCCCTGACGCTCCGTGAGATAGGTCTTCAGGTCCATTTTGAGGGTTTCGGTATCCTTTTGCGGTATTCGGCAAAAAAAGTAAATGGAGGCCGCCCTTCAGGGCACGGTCAGTTGAGGGCGCCCCGGGCCCTAAGAGCCCCCCTCCCCTTCTTCCTCCGGAAAGGGTCTGGTGAAAAAGCGCCCGTCTTCGTCTTTTAAGAGCAACTCCACCCGGCGTTCCACTTCGTCCAGCTTGGCGTGACAGAAGCGCACCAACTTCACCCCTTCCTCAAAGGCCTGAACTGCCTCCTCCAGGGTCAGGTTGCCATGCTCCAGGGAGTCCAGGACCTCCTCCAGGCGCTTTAGGGCTTCTTCGAAGCTTATTTGCTGATTCGTATCTTTCTTTGCCATTTTGTTACAATATAGACTCGCTTAGATAGTATATTCATTATGGTACAAAAGATATTCCAATTGCTCTCAAACTTGAATAAACGCAATAAATACTCCTATTCATTCTAGAGGCAATCTGCTCATATGTTAATCCTCATTCCCTCATTTGCTTTACCTGATCAATTTCCGCAGACAGCTTTGGGTTTTTAATTTCTTCAGTATTAATATCTACAATTCTCGCGTTGTCCTTCTAACTCTTTTCGGCGCATAAGTTTCAACCAATCGATTTTTTACCAAATATATGTTTTTATTAAATTTATTAGCTATTTCTGGAATGGTCAGGCCGGTTTCCCGAAGGGAAAGCACTAACTCTTTTTCTTCTGATATTTTTGACAAGGCGTCCCTCTTGCTATTCTATTACTTTTAACACTTCACAATCCAATTTACCCTTAGCCAACCGGACCCGGACCTGGCTGCCGGGGGCGGCGGTAGCTGCGTCCCGGATAATGGTGCCTTCGGGTAGCCTGGTGGCCACGGCATAGCCCCGCTGCAGGATGGCCATGGGGTCCAGTTGCCTAAGATGCGTCTCGCCAAAAGCCAGGTGGCGGCGGCGGGCCTCCAGACTCCGGGTCCAGGCCAACCCTAAGCGCGGGGCCATCTCCTCCAGGCGCCGTCGCAGGAAGCCCAGGGTCCGCCAGGGGGAAAGGAGCAGCAGCCGGGAGTGGGCCCCGTCCACGGACTGGCGCCGCACTGCCAGGTGCCGTTTCAGGCGCCGGGCCAGGGAACCGCCCCGCTCATCCACCCTAAGTTTCAGATCCACCAGACGCCGTCCCATATCGGGGAGACTGCGGGCCACTGCCGCTAAATGCCGGCGTTCCCCTTCCAAATGCCGCCGCCACCCTCGAAACAATGAGGCTCCCAGGCGGATTAACCGGCGCTCCAGCTCAAAGCGGTCGGGCACCACCAGCTCCACCGCGGCGGAGGGAGTGGGGGCCCTGACATCCGCCACAAAATCGGCGATGGTGAAGTCCACTTCGTGGCCCACAGCACAGACCACCGGGACAGGAGAGGCGGCAATGGCCCGGGCCACCACTTCTTCGTTGAAGGGCCACAGGTCCTCCAGGGAGCCGCCGCCCCGGGCCAGGATAATGACCTCCACCCCTGGGTACACCGCCAAGTCGGTGAAGGCCTGCACGATTTCCCCGGCAGCCTCCGGCCCCTGGACCTTGACCGGGTAAATCAGCACCTCCACCCCGGGGAAGCGCTGGCGCTGCAGGCGCAGAAAGTCCCGCACCACCGCGCCGGTGGGGGAGGTGACCAGGGCCAGGCGTCGGGGAAGAAAAGGAAGGGCACGTTTGCGGGCTGGGTCAAAAAGGCCCTCTGCCTTAAGTTTAGCCTTCAGGGCCTCAAAGGCCTGGGCCAAGGCCCCCAGCCCCAGGGGTTCAAGATAGTCCACAATGAGCTGATACTCCCCCCGGGCCTCATACACCGTAAGGCGCCCCCGGCAAAGAAACTGGCGGCCTTCCTCCGGCTTGTAGCGCAAATGCTGGTGGTTTCCCCGGAAGAGCACCGCCCGGAGCTGGGCCATCTCGTCCTTCAAAGTGAAATAGTAGTGGCCCGACACCGGCAGCCGCAGGTTGGAGACCTCACCGCTGACCCAGACCAAGGTGAAGCGGGTCTCCAGGTGCTCCCGGATCTCCCGGGTCAGGCTGGAAACCGTATAAATGGTGGGAAGTTCCGGCTCCATGGGGGTGTTACTCCACTATAACACAAAACCGCCACAGGGATAAAGCCTTCTCTTCCCTAAGACCCCGGCATATCTTCTCGAAAACCAAACAGTTTTAAGACCAGACCTGCCTCCGGCCTAAAAGGTGTTTAAGTTTTTTTAAAAAAGGTCGTTTTATAGTTAACCAAGATTGAAGCCAGGACCACTAAAGATTTGAGAAATCCGGTTGCCGGGGTCAAAGGTCAGGGCCTCCTTATCCGGGCCCCGGGGCAGGACGGCTTTATCCCGGAAAATGGAAGCACCTTCGCGTATAATCCGTTATCTCAGGGACCGCCGGCGCTCCGGCCCGCCCCGGCGGGTGTTTTTTCTTCGCCAGCATTTCTTTCTGGAGGAGGAATGCCTGCGGGCCTTTCGGGTCATGGGCCTGGAAGTGAGGGCCTTTGAAGTGGGAGAATCCTGGGCCGCCGAGACAATCGCCCGGCTTTGTCCCGAACTGGTGGAGTTTTTGCCGGACTTTGTCTTTTGCATCAACCACATCGGCTTTGACAAGTCCGGTTGGCTCACTGGCCTCCTTCGGGAGGCCCGCCTGCCGGCGGCCACCTGGTATGTAGACCATCCGGACTTTATCATCCGGGCCCATCCCGAGAATGTCTCTGATTGGGTGGCGGTCTTTGTGTGGGATAAAAATTATGTGGAAAATCTGCAGAAAATGGGCTTCCCCCTGGTAACCTACCTGCCCTTGGCTGCCGACACCCAGCTGTTCCGCCCCTACCGCCATCCGCCGGTGGACCGTTTCGGCAGACATGCCGCGGCCTTCGTGGGTGGAACCTGGAGCAGCCGGGTCGACCAGCAATTGGCCCGTTATCAAAGGCAGCCCGCCCTCCTGGCCTATATTGAGGCCGCCGCGGTGAACTTCCGCTACAGTCCCCACTATCAGGCCAAAGAGGACCTGGCCGAGGTTTATCCTGGATATAAGGCGTTGCCAGTGGCCGACCAGGTGGACCTGGAAGCCGCCACCTTGTGGCTGGCCTCCAAGTGGGACCGGGTGGAGCGGGTCAGCGCCTTACTTCCGGCGGGACTCAAAGTATTTGGCGATCCAGCCTGGCTCCAGTATCTCCCGGACCCCGAGGCCTACGGCGGTCCCCTCCACTACCACCGGGAGCTCCCCGCCTTCTATCAGTGTGTGGAGGTCAACCTCAATTTCACCAGCCTGCAAATGAAGAACGGCCTGAATCAGCGGGTGTTTGACGTGCCGGCCGCCGGGGCTTTTCTCCTCACCGACCACAAGGAGGCCCTCTTTGAGGTGTTCGGGCCGGACGAGGTGGTCACCTATCGCAGCCTGGAGGAGGCCCGGGAAAAGCTGGACTTTTACCTCAGGTATCCCGAGACCCGCCGCCGCCTGGCCACCCGGGCCCGGGAACGGGTCTTAAGCCAGCATACCTATGGGCACCGCTTGCAGGTGGTGGTGCAGCAGCTGACCCGGGTCTTTTTCTCTCCGGGGAGTCGATTCCCCCAATCCTTTCCCGGAAACAAGCCGGCATTTGAAAGAGCCCTACCCGACAAATAGGGCGAATACTCCTGAACCGCCACACCCAAAACAATTTTCCCGGCCTTACACCACCGCCAGGGCCAGGCAGCCATCCTCCAGGTAACAGGCCCAGGCAGTAACCCAGGCCGACAGGGTTTCCACCTCCAGGGCGAGCCCTTCCCCCAGAGTTTGCTGATATTTCACCTTCATTACCGAGGGTTCCCAGTAGTGAAAACCCACCCCCAGGGCCTTGACCGCAGCCTCCTTGGCGGCCCACAATAGCGCTGCCGCCCTCAAGGTGTCGCCTTGAGAGAAAGTCCAGGCCCACTGCCATTCCTCCGGGAGAAAAACCCGGGAATATGGATAGGGCGGCCTAAACTCTGATATCAAAGCCACATCCAGACCCACCCGGCCCTGAGCCGCGAGGACGCCCCACAGCCATTCCCCTGCCTTACTGAAGGAAACTCCCGGTCCAGGTTTTCCCCCCACAAAAAGGACCGGGCGTCCCAGGGGTTCGGCTTTAAGAACCACGGTGCCCTGTTCCAGGTATTTTCCCTCCTCCGGGGCCATTTTTCTGAGAACCGCTAGGAGGCAGGCAATCAGATCCTCCCGGACCCCGGGCCCATTGGGCATTGCCCCGTAAACCAGGGGGCCCTTGCTCCCCAAGCGGGCCAACCAGCCTGTTTTAATAAGCCCGGACAAGTGCTCCCCCAGCCTCCAACAAGTTTCAAGCCGGACCGTCAGGGTCTGGCTTTGTCCAAAGTACCCCTCTCCTGGCCCCCCACCATCTGAACAAACACGTCCTCCAGGGTGGGCTCGACAGGGTTTAAACTGACCCCTTCCAGGCCTTGGGCCTCCAGAGCCCGGGTCAGGGAGCCTTGGGGCGTTTCGTCATGGTCCATGGTCACCAGCAGTCGATCCCCCCTGACCAGTACCTGCCGGCAACAGGGGTTTTTGTCCAGCACCCGACGGGCACCTTGCAAATCCAGGGCCTTTACCTCCAGGAGCCGGCCCACATAAGCCCGTTTCAGGTTCAAGGGGGTATCGGCCGCCAACAGCCGCCCCTGGTACAACAGACCCACCCGGTGGGCCCGTTCCGCTTCATCCAGATAAGCGGTGGAAAGAAAAATGGTGATGTTGCTCTTCAGCAACTGGTAAAGCATATGCCAAAACTCCCGGCGGGAAACCGGGTCCACCCCGAAGGTGGGTTCATCCAGGATGAGCAGGCGGGGCCGGTGAATAAGGACACAGATCAAGCCCAGTTTCTGTCTCATTCCCCCGGACAGGTGGGCGACCAAGCGCTCCTGAAAGGGGGCCAGGCCGGAAAACTCCAGAAGCTCAGGAAGCCGTCGGGTCCGGGTCTCCCGGTCCACCAAGTGGAGGTCGGCATAGAAGGTGAGGTTTTCCAGAACCGTCAGGTCATCGTAAAGGCCGAAGCGCTGAGGCAGGTAGCCGATAAAACTCCGCACCCGGTCACCCTGGGTGGCCGGGTTGAAGCCCAAAACCTCTACCCGGCCGGCATCCGGGTCCATCAGTCCCGTCACCAAACGCATTATCGTGGTTTTCCCGGCCCCGTCCGGCCCCACCAGGGCAAAGGCCTCCCCCTGATATACTGTAAGTTCTACCTGATCCACCGCCACCCGGGCGCCAAAGCGCTTGGTAAGCCCCAGAAGCCGGAGAACCTGGTTGGCCGCCTCTTCTGGCACGGGAAGACCTCGGGAGGGTCAGGGACTTTGATGAGCCTTACCCGAAACTTTCCCCCCATTCCTTTTCCTTTGGATTGGCCGGGGAGCGGAGGAAAACCGCTTTTCGGGCAAAAGACCCCGTCCCGGAACCCTGGACTTCTGAGCCCCTTATCAATATAACCTGATTTTCTCTCCGGCTGGGAAAAATTGTCCAGAAGGTCGACAAACCCGAATAACTGGGATAAACTTGGCAATCATCCGGACAACCTGACCCATGAAACGCACTCTGCTACTGAATCCTCCCTCCTTCAAAGACTTTGACGGCGGTGCCGGGTCCCGGTACCAGGCCACCCGGGAGGTGACTTCCTTCTGGTATCCCACCTGGTTGTGCTATCCGGCCGGGCTCATTTCCCCCAGCCGGGTGGTGGACGCCCCTCCGGAAGGCCTGAGCATTGACGAGGTGGCGCGCCTTGCACGGGATTATGACCTGGCGGTGCTCTTCACCACCAGCGCCTCCTTTGCTCATGACCTGGCCACGGTAAGCCGCCTTAAAGAAGAAAATCCCCGTCTCCTGGCCGGCCTGGTGGGCCCCCAGGTAAGCGTCCTGCCGGAGGACACCCTAAAACTTGGACCTCAAGTGGACTTTGTGGCCCGGCGGGAATTCGACTACACCTTACTGGAGGTGGCCCAGGGGCGGCAGTGGGATAAGATCCTGGGCTTAAGTTACCGCAAAAATGGGCGGATCCGTCATAATCCCGACCGCCCGTATATTGAGGACCTAGACGCCCTGCCCTTTGTCAGCGAAATTTATTACCGGGATCTTCACATCGAAAAATATCAAATCCCCTATCTCCGCTATCCCTATATATCGCTGTACACTGGCCGGGGCTGCCCTCATCATTGTGTTTATTGTCTTTGGCCCCAGACCTTCACCGGACGGCGCTACCGGGTGCGCAGCGTGGAAAATGTGGCGGCGGAGGTCCGCCGGGCCCTGGAGCTCTTTCCCCAGGCAGCGGAAATCTTCTTTGACGACGACACCTTTACTGCGGACGGCAAGCGGGCCCAGGCCCTGGCCCAGGCCCTGGCCCCCCTTAAGTGTACCTGGTCCGCCACTGCCCGGGTCAACACCGCCTACGAGACCCTCAAGGCCATGAAAGAAGGGGGCCTTCGCCTTCTGGTGGTGGGCTTTGAGACCGGCGATCCCCAGGTCCTAAAGAATATCAAGAAAGGGGCCACTCTGGAGATGGCCCGCCGCTTCATGCGCTGGTGCCGGGAATTGGGCATCATGGTGCATGGCACCTTCATGGTGGGGCTCCCAGGGGAGACCCGGGCCTCCTTGGAGGCCTCCATGCGCTTCGCCTGCGAATTGGACCCGGACACCATCCAGGTCTCCCTGGCCACCCCCTATCCTGGAACCGAATTCTATGATTTCTGTCGGGAAAAGGGCTATCTGGCGGACGATTCCTTGGTCCAGGGCCATACCGGCTACCAGCAGTGCGTGGTGGAGTATCCAGCCTTGGCTGCCCGGGAGATTTTTAAGGCGGTGCCCCGCTTTTACCGACGCTTCTACTTCCGCCCCCGGACCATGGCCCGGATGGCCTGGTCCATGGTAAAAGACCCGCAGGAACGCCGGCGGCTTTTGCAGGAAGGCCGGGAATTTCTCACCTTCCTGTTCCGCCGGCGCCAAACCCCGAAGGAGACCTCGGCTACGGGTCCCGGCTGCGTATGACCCTGAGGGAAGTGGTCCGCCTGGCCTTACAGGGGGGGCCTGGCGTCTGCCAGGTGGCGGTGACCAATGTGTGCAACGCCCATTGCCGGTTTTGCAGTTTTCCCCAGGTGCCCCCGGCCTCCCGACGTATGGCGGACACCCACCGCCTACTCCAAGGTCTGGCCGCCACTAAACGCCGAGGCATCCATTATCTCATCTTCACCGGCGGGGAGCCTCTTCTCTATCCTGACCTGTTGACCATTCTCGCGGTTTGTCAAGATCTGGCCCTCAAAACGCTTCTGGTCACCAACGGCGCCCTTCTCAGCCCTCAGCTCATCCAAGATCTCAAAAAGGTGGGCCTGGATAGCTTGATAATTTCCATTGATGCAGCCAACCCCGAAATCCACGACCGTCACCGGGGTCTGCCGGGCCTCACCTCTCATCTGACTGAAATATTGCCTGTGATTCACCGGACGGGCCTCAAGACGGTGGCCTCGGTGACTTTAAGCCGGCTCCTTGAGGATCTGGACGCCCTCATCGATTTTCTGAAAAATCTGGGTTTCACTCGGGTGACCTTTTCCTATCCCCTGACCCAGCTGGATTCCTCTTACCTGGGGTTCGCGCCCCATACTCTGGTGGACTTCGCCCCTGCCGAACTGGATCAGCTGTTGGCGGAAATCCTCTCCCTCAAGAACCGCTCCCCCCTGATCATCCTGAATCCCCGGTTGGCCTTAGAGGACGCCCGCCGCCAGCTTCAGGGACGCCCTGGCCGCTTTCCCTGTCTCGCCGGTTATAAATACTTTTATGCCGACTGGAATCTGGAAGTTTACCGCTGCCACTTTCTGCCGGATACCCTGGGGCCACTGGAGGACATTGACCGCTTCCCCCCCATCCGGGACGGCTGCAAGGCCTGTAATATTGACTGCTATCGGGACCCGAGCGTCTATCAGTTTGCCGCGGTGTCTTTGGCGGATGCCTTGACCGCCTGGAGACAGGGGAAATTCCTTCTGGGCCTCAAGTTCCTGCTTCACCCTTATAATTTCCTCTCTTTGGCCTCCCTTCTGGAAGGGCGCTACTGGGTATAATGGCTTATTCCCAGGCCATCTCGGGTCATATGCCTTCTACGGACCCGCCAGCTTTCCGCCGCCGGGTTATTTTTACCGCCGACGACTTCGGTCTCTCCCCTTTACTGAACCAGGCGGTGGCTTTGGCCTATGGGGCCGGGTTGCTCAGATGCGCCAGCCTCATGGCCGGTGGTCCGGCTGTCGACCAGGCCCTGACACTGAGCCGCCAACTGCCGGGACTTTGCCTGGGGGTGCATCTGACCCTTATTCAGGGACGGGCCGTCCTGCCCCCTCAAGCCTTGCCCCGTTTGGTGGATGCCGCTGGCCGGTTTTCTCAAAATCCGGTGTTGACCGGCTGGCGTTATTTTAACAACCCCAGCCTTTTGCCGGAGATTTCCCGGGAACTCAGGGCCCAGATAGAAACAGTCCTGGAGGCCGGGCTCACCCCCTGGTATCTGAACAGTCACTTGAACCTGCACCTGCATCCCCGCTTGGCTCCCTTGGTGGTGGATCTGGCCCGGGAATATGCCATCCCGGCCCTGCGCCTGGCCCGGGAGGACTGGCGTACCACCCTTTGGTTGGCCCCCCAGGGAAAGTTTCCCAAGATGGCCTTGGGCCTGATTTTCACGGTCCTTTCCCGGCGAACTCGGAGCCTGGCGGTTGCCGCCGGCCTAGTGGTGAACGACCATCTTTTCGGACTAACCCACCACGGCCGTCTCACCGAAGACCATCTGCTGCGACTAATTCCCCAACTCCGCCCCGGCGTCACCGAAATTTTGAGCCACCCGGCTACGGGAGTGGACCCGGTCCTTAAACAAGCCCACCCCGCTTACCTGCGGGAAGGTGAATTCCTGGCCCTGCTCAGCCCTCGTCTGAAGGAGGTTTTGAGAGCCCAGGGTGTGGAGGTGACCAGCTACCGGGACCTGGCGGCGACCGCTCCCCGAGCGGGCGGATCTAATTTTTCCCCTTGACAAGGAATGCCAGATGTTAAAAAATTATGATCGAGCGGGAATAACTCAGTGGTAGAGTGCAACCTTGCCAAGGTTGAAGTCGCGGGTTCGAATCCCGTTTCCCGCTCCATTTTTTTCCCCACCCTAACGCCTGTCCGAGGGGCGGCATAGCCAAGTGGTAAGGCAACGGTCTGCAAAACCGTTATTCACCGGTTCGAATCCGGTTGCCGCCTCCAATGGTTTCTCGGGAAAATCTGAGGCAATCCCCTTCAGTGCCCCTTCCTTTTTCCTGACCTGGGGGGATCGTTTTTAGGCTGATCCGGGTGGTTGGGAGTGGGAAAATTCCTTCCGGTAAGGCACCAGGACCCGTAGGGGTTCTTTCAAGCCCACCGTCTCGGCAAAGCTTTTCAGCCGCTTACGCATCAGGGGGGTGACCTCCTGACCTTTGGTCACCAGCAAAGTATCGGTGAGCGTCCACACATCTTCATCCAGAATCATGCCGTCGGTCAGCTGGAGGAAAGACACCTCCTGGACCAGGTAGCGGGCCTCTATCCAGACGACTGTCTCAAGGGCCGCCAGGATCTCCGGATCGTACCAGCCCGGGCGTTTCTTGAGCTCCAGGACCGCGGCGTTTTTCCTGACGCCGGCCGCCACCAGGGTATCGAAGTCCAGGACTACTTTAAGAATGCGGCCCCCCAGGGGGATCTGCTCACCGGCCCGGTCGTCCTTGGGATTTCCAGAACCATCGAAGCACTTGCCCTGGTAGGTGATGATTTCCGCCACGCCCTCCAGGCGAGGGATCTGCTTCACTAGGTCTGCAGCGATGAAGGGGTGCATCTCGAAGACCTGGACCTCCTCCGGGTCCAGAAGATGACCGTGGTAAATCTTCTTCAAAGTGATTTCCGGAAGCATGATGCAGCCGATCTGGGAAAGCATGGCTGCAGTTTCCAGCTGCCAGGTATTCTTCAGTTTAAGGACATAGGCGATTTCCCGGACATAGCGAACGATGCGGGAGGCTCGGCCGAAGGCCTCAGGGTTCAAAAGCGACAGAATCTGGGTCAGCACCTTGATGCTTCCCCTGAGAGTCTGCTCAAGGAGTTCCTTTTCAGCCCGCACCAGGCGGTACTGCACCAGGCCCATCTCCAGGGCCCGGGCCAGGGTGTCCCCGTCGCAGGGCTTGGTCAGAAAACGGAACACATTACCTTCATTAACCGCCTGGATGGCGGCCTCCACCTCGGCGTAGCCGGTGAGCATCATGCGCACGGTGTCCGGGGCCAGCTCCCGCACCCGGGACAGAAACTGGATGCCGTCCATCTTGGGCATGCGCAGGTCCGACACCACCACGGCATAGGGTCCGTTCTGCCGGACTGCCTTGAGCCCCATTTCTGGCCCCTGGGCGGTTTCCACCTGGAAGGCCTTGCGCAGCTGGCGTTGGTAACTGGCCAAAACATTGGGATCATCGTCCACAAAGAGGACCTTCTCATTCATGGTCAGCTTCCTTCTGGAGGAGCTCCCGGCATTTTTCCTGCCAGGAGATAAGCTCCCCGGCCAGGCCCAGGGTCTCCAGATAGGCGGTGTCCACCAGGCTGGTGATCTGAGCCTCCCCTTTGCGACCCCATTGATGCACCAGGCCGTTAGCCACATGCACCGCAGTCAGGGGAGTGAACCCACCGGCGTGGGTGGAGCCGGGTTCATGGTGAAAGGCCACCGCCTCCACGATGGGGTAAGAGAAGCCCCACAGGGAAAAGAGATAGGCCCCCACCTGGGCGTGGTTCACCTCAAAAACGTTCTGCTCCTCCTCGCACCACAAGGAAGAGCCACTGATTACCGCTTCCACCACCTTCTGATATCTCTTCGGGAAATTGCCCGCCAAAATTAATTTCCCGGCATCATGGAGGACTCCGGCCAGAAAGGCGTCATCCACCACCTCCTGAGGCTGGTGGGCCCAAAGGGCGAGGTTCCGGGCACATACCCCCACCCGCAGGCTGTGGTCCCACAGACCGGCCCCGGAAAATCCGGGTACGCGGCTTAGGTCAAACTGGGCAAATATCTGGATGGACAGAACCAGGGCCCGGATGGTCTCCAGCCCCAAAAGCTCCACCGCGTGGACGGGATTGGCAATATGGCGGGGCTGCCCAAAAAAGGCAGAGTTCACCAGTTGCAGGACCTTGGCGGTCATGCCCACGTCCCGGGAGATGATCTCGCCGATGCGCCGCATGGATGAGGTCTCCGATTTGAGCTCCCGCATAATCTCGAGGTACAAATCCGGAAGGCTGGGCAGGGTCTCCATTCCCCCCACCAACAGGCGCAGGCCCTCATCCCGCAGGACCTCCCGCAATAACACGGTGCGCTTGATGGTGGTCTTCAAAGCGTCGGGGTCGCAGGGCTTGGACAGGTACTGGTGCGCTGAGCGCACCGACTTCAACACCATCTCCTTGTCCGAATGTCCCGAGAGGATGATGCGCACCACTTCCGGGTGCCGCTTTTTCACCTTTTCCAAAAGCTGGGCCCCGTCCATTCCCGGCATGCGCATGTCCGTGATTACCAGGTCAAAGGGTTCCCGGTCCAGGAGTTCCAGGGCTTCCCGCCCTCCAGGGACAAAGGCGGTCTCCCATTCGTGGCGCATTCCGTGAAGCATGCGCCTCAGACCGGCCAGGACATGGGGGTCATCGTCCACAAAGAGGATTCTAAGGGCCATGGATCTGAACCCTCAACTTGCCGGTTTGCCCCGGGGCAGACGGATAATGAAGGTGGTTCCTTTGCCCACCTCGGTCTCAAAGAAAAGGTTGCCCTTATGTCTTTCCACGATCACCGCATGGGCCAGAGACAGGCCCTGGCCGGTGCCCTTGCCCACCTCCTTGGTGGTGAAAAAGGGATCAAATATTCTGGAACGGATATTTTCCGGGATGCCCGGGCCGGTGTCGGCGATGCGGATTTCCACCCAGTCGCCGTCGCTTTGGCTGGTGACAGTGATCCGTCCCTTTTCTCCCTTGCCGCGGTCCACCACCTCCCCGATGGCCTGGGCTGCGTTGATAATGAGATTCAGCAATACCTGGTTGATCTCATCCGGGAGGCAGGTCACCAAAGGCAGGTCCGGGTCCAGGCGGGTGACCATCTCGGCCACATATTTCCACTCATTGCGGGCCACGGTGATGGTGTTCACAATGGCCTTGTTAAGGTTCACCGGTCTCTTCTCCTTGGGACCCGGATGGGAAAAGTCCTTCATGGCCCTGACAATCGTGGCCACCCGCTCCACCCCCTCCAGGGTCTGGGCTATAGCCTGTGGGATCTCAGTGCTCAGGTAATCCAGGTCCACCTCCCGGATAAGCCGGGCCACCCGGGCCGCCGGTTCCACTGCCTCCTCCCCTTGTTCCACGGCCTGGCGCAGGCGGTCGTACTCCTGAAGCAGACGGCCGAGGTCCTCGAAGGCCTCCTTCAAAAACCGGGTGTTGTCCCCCACAAACTGGATAGGGGTGTTGATTTCATGAGCAATGCCCGCGGCCAGCTGGCCGATGGCCTCCAGTTTCTGGGCCTGGGCCAACTGGGCCTCAAGGAGACGCCGGTCGGTGATGTCCCGTCCCAGAAGGATGATCCCCAGGAGGCGACCGTCATCCCCCCGTATGGGACTGAAGGTGAGGCCCAGAAACCCCTCCCTGCCGTCCCCCCTCTGATAGCGGAGGTCCTCCACCCTGACAGGTTGTTTGGTCTGGCAGCACTTTTCCAAGCCCGCCTGCACCTTGTCCCACTCCCAGGTAAGGGCGCAATCTTTCAGGGGTTTCCCGGGAGTGGGCGGCTTATTCGGCCAGAGAAGTCGCTCGGCTTCCGGGTTCCAGTGCCAGATGCGGCCCTCCGTGGTCAGACCCAGCATCATGAAGGGAATGGAGGCAAACAGCTGTTCAATCTCCTGGTTGGCCCGGCGCAGTTCCTCCTCTGTCTCCTTGCGCTGGGTGATGTCCAGGATCACCCCCACCAGTCCGCCGACACGGCCATCTGCCTTCGGAAAACTGGCCTTATAGAAGATCACTTCGTGGACCGTGCCGTCTGCCGAGCGGACCCGGCTTTCATAAACCTGCTCCCCCAGACGGCTCAGGAGCTCCCGGTCCATCTCCGCGTATTGTTTGGCCAATTCCGGGGGAGCCACCTCGTAGACCGTCTTGCCCAGAAGTTCCTCCCGGGACCGCCCCAGAAATTTCTCGAAGGCCCGATTGCAGCCCAGGTAGCGACCGGCCGCATCCTTGTAAAAGATAGGACTGGGGATGGTGTCCAGCAGAGTCTCCAGGAAAAGAAACTGTTCTTTCTTGGCCGCCTCCGCCTGTTTTTTGGGGGTTATGTCCCGGATGACATGCACCCCTCCAAGAAACTTTCCGTCATCGGAGCGCAGAGGTGACAGGTAGATCTGAAAATGTGCCCCCCATTTGACCTCAAAGACCTCCAAGGACCTGGGCCGCCGGTCCGCCGCCATCTGGGCAAAGGGGCAGAAAGGCGGAGGCGCCGTAGTGCCATGCACCACCTCATAGCACTTGCAGCCCTGGGCCTTATCCTTGGCCAAGCCCAGTCTTTCGGCCATGGCCCGGTTGAGGTTGAGGATATTCTGGTTCTGGTCCAGGATGCTGATAAGGTCCGGCACCGCGTCAAAGGTGAGCTCCCATTCCTCTTTGGCCCGCAGCAGCTCGGCCTCCACCCGCCGGCGCTCGGCTATCTCCTCCTTTAGATGGCGGTTGGCCTCCTCCACCGCCACCAGGGCCTTTTTTAGATCGCTTAAGTCCCGGCTGATGCAGATGCTCCCCTCCACTTCCTGGTTGTCGTTGCGCAGCAGGCTGATGGAGAGCTCAAAGGGGGCTACGGTGCCGTCTTTTTTCCGCAGGTGGATTCCGTATTGACGCACAAAGCCGTCCCGGCGGAGCTTCTGCAACATTTCTTCCATCTCCTCCGGATAGGCATAGAGCTGGGAAAAATGCAGGTGCCTGATTTCTTCAAAACTGTAGCCCATGAGCTCTTCCGCCTTTTTGTTCCAGCGGATGAAGTAGCCCTGGCGGTTGACGATGCTGATGGCGTCAGCGGACTCCTCCAGCACCTTTTCCAGATAAGCCTTGGTTTTCCTGAGTTCCATTTCTTTGGCGGGTCCAGGACGGCACCATGCGGCCCTCTTCAGGACCTCAGGAGCGGCCGCTGACATTTCGCCCCGGGACACCAGGGCCGGTTTCCTTTCTTTGTTCTTCGGGCTGGGGGGATTTGAAGACCGGCTCATGCTTTTTTCCTTATGGATTTCCCACGGATTTCGGCTCAGGCCCTGGCAGAAACAGGCGGAAACCTAAGCCGGCCTTTGCTACCCAGGCTAAAGGGCCGCGCCGCTTTGCCTCCCAGGGCCTTAAATTTTCTCCGTTTTTTCATCGGCATAACGACGAAAAATCTTCAGAGCCAAATTGGGGTCTATCTTCCCCGGATTCAGGCTTCAGGGGCGGGGAAAATTCTCTGGCTATTGTCTAGAAAACTGGTATGATTTATTTATTCACTATATTTTGTTTAACCAAATAAAAAGGAGGAAAATAATGGAAAGGATGATGTGGGGGCTGGCCGCCCTGTCACTGGCCTTCCTGCTGGCCGGCCCCCTGGCGGCCCAGGGTCAAAGCCAGACCGTATGCCCGGTTCTGGGGGGTAAGGTGGACAAAAAAATCTATGTGGACTATCAGGGCTACCGGGTCTATTTCTGCTGTCCCGGCTGCGATGCGGAGTTCCGCAAGGACCCCGAGAAATATCTCAGGAAAATGCGGGAACAGGGAATAACCCCGGAAAAAAGCCCGGCCGGTTCGGGAAAAACCGGCAAGTGACCCCATGATTGGCAGGGGTGAGGGACAGCTTCTCTTAGCCCTCACTCGCCGATAATCTTAACCAATACCCGTTTGCGCCGGCGGCCGTCGAACTCCCCGTAGAAAATCTGCTCCCATGGTCCCAGGTCCAGGCGGCCGTCGGTGATGGCCACCACCACCTCCCGGCCCATAATCTGGCGTTTCAGGTGGGCGTCGGCGTTGTCCTCCCCGGTGTCGTTGTGACGGTATTGGCTGACGGGGGCATGAGGCGCCAGCTTCTCCAGCCAGGAGGCGTAATCCTGGTGCAGACCCGGTTCGTCGTCGTTGATGAACACGCTGGCGGTGATGTGCATGGCGTTCACCAGCACCAGTCCTTCCTTGACGCCGCTCTGCCGCACGCATTCCTGGACCTGGGGCGTTATATTCCTAAACCCAAGACGCGCCGGGATGTTGAACCAAAGTTCCTGGCGATAGCTCTTCACTTGCAGGCCCCCTCCCGGAAATCTCCCCTTTATTTTGACCAGATTTCCAGGCAAAAGTCCAGTTCCGGTGGCCGCTTTCCCGACTGCCCAAAAGATGCAGGCCGTCCCGGCCGTGGGCCGTTAACGGCGGGCCAGAAACCAGACGCTTTTTTTGGCGGGAAGCCTCCCCTGGTTCCTTCAGCGGGGTTCAGCCTTTTCCGGTCCATCCCTCGGGGGGCGCCGGCCGCCCTGGCCCAGCACTTCAGCCAACAGCTGTTTGAGGCGGGCGGGGTCGGCGGATTTTTCGAGACAGGCCACCACTCCGGCCAGCCGGGTTCCCAGGACCTGGTCCTCCCCGAAAAAGTGCAGGATCATGGGTATCCGGGGTTTGTCTTCCTGAGGGGTTTCCGGGGCAGCTAGGACCTCGAGGAAGGGGATTTCCGGGTCCAGAATTATGAGGTCCGGGGGTGTCCGGCCTTGGAGGAATTCCTGCACCTCCCGGCCGTCTTTGGCCACCAACACCAGATACCCTTCGGCCGTTAGTTCCCGGCGGAGGAAATCCCGGACGTGGCGATTGCGGTCTGCCACCAGAATCTTTTTTGCTCCCTCCACCGACTGCCACCCCTACCGGTTTTCGGGGGCGGAGATTGCAATGTCGGTGCCAGGACCAGAAAGCCTGGGGAAAGGTCCGGCCCTGGCGTGGCTTTGGATCCCGAACCCAGGAAAGGTGTGGCCCAGGATTTCCTGGTTTTTCAACTTATTCCTGTTATTCCTGGTTTTCGGACTTTTTCGTCTCCTTCCCTTCTGATCCTTTGGGTTGCCTTCCCCGGGGTGCCCCCCCGGGGATGCGGCCCAGGGGTTCGGGATTTCCAAGGGGTTTTCCTGTCCAGTTTTTTTACAACCTGTTAAAAATCCCCACAGGACTGCCCCGGCCGGTGTCGGGTCAGCTCACGAATCACCGCTTTTGATGGTGGTCTCCACCCTAAGGTTGTAGCGGTCGATCTTGGCAATCAGGGTTGGACGGGAAATTCCCAGGAGTTTGGCAGCCCGGCTGCGGTTTCCCCCGGTGAGCTCCAGGGCCTCGCTGATGAGCAGGCTGGCGAAACGATCCAGACAGGTGTCGAACAGGTTGGGGCCGCTGCCGCTCCTAAGGGCCTGGCGCACCCAGCGGCGCACCGCCTCATCCCCTTCGGCGGGCGGGGCGGCCAGGGCGGCCCCCTCCTTTCCCAGGGCCTGGGAGATGTCATCCGGTCGAATGGGGTAGCCCCGGCTGAAAATGAGGGCTTTTTGCAGGATATTGGCCAGTTCCCGGACGTTTCCCGGCCAGTGATAGCCTTTCAGCAGGTCTATGGCCTCCCGGGTGAGACCGGGGTTTTCCAGGCCCATTTCCCGGGCGTACCGGGCCAGGAAATAGTCGGCCAGGAGGGGGATGTCCTCCAACCGGGCCCGTAGCGGTGGCAGCCACAGGGTCACCACCTTCAGTCGGAAGTAGAGGTCTTCCCGGAAGCGCTCCGCCGCCAAGGCCGCCTCCAGGTCCCGGTTGGTAGCGGCGATGATGCGCACATCCACCGGTATGGGCTCCCGCCCCCCCAGGCGCTCGATGCTTTTCTCCTGAAGGAGGCGCAGGATCTTGGCCTGAATGGAGAAGGGCATGTCCCCGATCTCGTCCAGAAACACCGTCCCCCCGTGGGCCTGCTCAAACTTGCCCACCCGGCGAGTGTGGGCCCCGGTGAAAGCCCCCTTTTCATAGCCGAAGAGTTCGCTCTCCAACAGGGTCTCCGGGATGGCCACACAGTTGATTACCAGAAAGGGCTTGTGCTTCCTGAGACTGTGCTGGTAGAGGGCCCGGGCCACCAATTCCTTGCCGGTGCCCGATTCTCCCCGGATAAGCACGGTGGCATCGGTGGGGGCCACCCGGCCGATGGCCTTGTACACCTCCTGCATGGGTTTGCTGATGCCGATGAGGGCCTCGGATTCAGTGCCCGGGGTCACATTCATCTCCACCCGAGACCGCATGAACCGGCCGGCCTCCAGGGCCTGGCCGATGAGCACCAGAAGGTCGGGGATGTCGAAGGGCTTCAGCACATAGTCGAAGGCTCCCAGCTTGGTGGCTTCGATGGCGGTTTCCGTGGTGCCGTAGGCCGTCATGATGATAACCGGCAGGCGGGGTTCCAGCTCGTGGAGGTGGCGGAAAGTGTCCAGCCCGCTCATCCCCGGCATGCGCACATCCATGATGACCAGATCGGGCAGGCGTTCCCGGAGCAGGTCCAGGGCGGCCTCACCGCTGGCCGCGGTCCACACCGTGTGGCCCTCTCCGGTCAGGAGCTTTTCAAAACTCTGGCGCAGCTGGGGGTCGTCATCCACTATGAGGATTGTGCCCATAATCCTCATCCCTCAAAGGCAGGGTGATAATGAAGTTGGCCCCCGCCCCCTTCCGGGACTCGAGAGTGATCCAGCCCCCGTGTTCCTGAACGATGCGGCTGGCCAGACTCAGGCCCAGGCCGGTGCCCTCCTCCTTGGTGCTGAAAAAAGGCTGGAAAATCTTATCCCGGATGGAGGGAGGAATGCCCGGGCCCGTGTCGCTTACGCTCACCATCGCCACGGGTCCCACGGAGGCTGCCTGACCCCGGGTCTCCCTTATGGTGATCACGCCCCCGCGCCCCATGGCCTCACAGGCGTTGAGGATCAGGTTTACCAGGACTTCCTGTAACTGTTCCGGGTCGCCCAAGGTCTCTGGCAACCGTCCCTGGCGGTACAGTTCCACCTTCACCCCATAGGACTCCAGGCGTTGTCTCAACAAAGTGAGGGTGCGGTCCACCACCTCCGACAGGCTGAGGCGCTGCATCTTGAGCTTGGGGGGCCGGGAAAACTCCAGGAAATGGCGGACAATGGTGTCAATGTGACGGATCTCCTCGGAAATGACCTCCAGGTCCTCCTTCTGGGTGGGGTTCAGGTCCAGGGTGCGCTGCAGGGAAAACAGGCGCATCTTCACGGAGGTGAGGGGGTTCCTGATGCTGTGGGCCACCCCCGCGGCCAGTTTCCCCACCAGAGCCAGTTTCTCCGTCTGCAGAAGGGTTTCCTGACTGCGGACCAGCTCGCTTTGGGCCTGATCCACATCCTCCATCAGGGTGTGCACCCGTTGGCTCAGGGCCGCCACTTCGTCCCCCACTGGGTTGATTTCCTGCCCGGGGCCGGTTTCTGCGGCTAGGCGGCGGATGGGCTCGAGTACCTGGCGGATCAGCACATACAGCAGAAGCAGGCCCAAGCCCACCACCCCGATGACAGCCGAAAACGCCAGAGTGTTGACAAAGTGCGCCCGGGTCTGGCTTTCGCTGCGGGCCCGGCTGATGGCGTACTCGTGCACCACCCGGTAGCGCTGGCACAGCTCCTGGATGGCCGCAAACTGGCGCCGCAGCTCCTGGTGCGCCCGAGCCCCATCCTCCCGCCTCCCGGCCTGGTAGAGCCCGATGACCCCTTCCCGGAGCAGATAAAATTCCTGGTAGGAGCTGTCTATCTGGCTGAGGATGTCCTGCATGATCTCGTTGCTGTCAAAGTTCCGGGCCTCCTTAAGGGCCTGCTGGAACTTGTCATGGTGCAATCTCAGTTTCTCCAGCCAGTCCGGGTTGCTGTCCAGAAAAAAATAGGTGAGAAAACCCTTCTGCTGCAGGAGGGAATTTTCCAAGGCCGCCGCTGCCCTGAGGGAGGCCAGGTTCTTGTCCACCAGGTTGGCGAACAGGGCGTCCGTCCCCCGGGTGTGCCAGATGGTGATAAGTCCCCCCGCCAGGGTGACCACCACCAGGGCTGCCAGGAGGAGAAAAATCCGGTGTCGGAGGGTGAGTCGGGTCCACATTACCAGTTCACATAACAAATTGAGTTTTCTGGAAAAAACCAGCAACATAACTTTATGTTATTCTTGCCTGACAGGCAAGCGGTAGGTATAATTTCCCCAATTTTCCAACAAGCGGCATCCCGCCTCCGCCGCCATGATCCCCAACCTTTTTGCCACCAGATTCGCCGGATTATGCCTGGTGGGCTTTTTCGCCCGGCTCTCCTATGCCCTGGCCCGAACCCCAGTACTTCCTTTGTTTGCTTACTATTTGGGCGCGGGGCCCGAAGCCATCGGCTTGGTGGTGGGCATCTCCACGGTCACCGGCATTTTTTTCAAAATGCCGGCCGGGGTGCTGGCCGATGTCATAGGCAAGACCCGCACCTTGTTTTTGGGACTGGCCTTTTTTGCCTTGGCCCCCTTCGCTTACCTCTTCGTTACCTCCTATTCGGGCTTGGTGGCGGTGCGGTTCTTCCATGGCTTTGCCACTGCGATATATGGCCCGGTGGCCATGGCGGTGGTGGCGGACCTGGCCCCGGACCGCCGGGCTGAGATGCTCTCCTGGTTTTCCACGGTCACCATCATGGGCAATCTTCTGGGCCCCCCTTTGGGAGGGTTTCTGCTCACCAGGTTGGCAGCTGACGGTCAACCTCACCTGGCCTATTTTCAGATAGTGTATGGCGTGGTGGCAGCCCTGGGACTGCTCTCCTTTTTATTAAGCTTCTTTATTTTGGCTAGCCAGCCGGAGCTGCAGCCGCTTCAGGATGGCCGCACTTTGGCAACAGTTTGGAGCAAATTCCACCAGGGGGTGCGGGAGTTGTTGCTGAATTCGAAAATCTTGGTCACCAGCAATATGGAGGGCGTCCAGAACCTGGCCCTGGGGGCCTTGGAGGCCTTCCTCCCCATTTATGCCGTAACCCTCTGCGGCTTTTCGGCTTTTCAGGCTGGCCTCCTTTGGGGCGTCCAGATGGTCACCACCCTTTTGGCCAAGCCTCTGATGGGCGGGGTCTCTGACCGCCGCGGCCGGCGTCCTCTAATTTTCTGGGGCATGTTTGCCTGCGCCTTGCCCCTGGCCCTCATCCCCTGGTTCCGCCAATACTCCGTCCTTTTGGTATTGGCCGCCGTGTTCGGCTTGGGGGAGGCGGTGGTCACCTCCTCCGCTGCGGCTCTGGTGGCCGACCTCTGCAGGCGGGAGCATTTGGGCGCGGCCATGGGGACCTTCGGCACCATATTCGATGTGGGCCACGCCTTAGGTCCTCTTTCGGCAGGCCTTCTCATTGGATTTTGGGGCGGCCGGGACTACCGCTGGCCCTTCGCCCTTATCTCAGGACTTCTGATAATTGCCGCCTTGGCTTTCAGAAAAGTGATGGGGCACCGGGCCTCCTGAAGGCCGCGGCAATTGTGGACCTTGAGGCCCAGTCGCAATCTGATCACTAATTCCGGCTCCCCCACTAAAATGGTGAACCTTGTTTAATCTTGGAGGGCTTCTCTATTGGTTTGCGCTGGAGCCTTTCCATCGCGGAAATCAGGGGCAGGTGGCGGGCAGGGTCAGCGCCCAATGGCAGAATCGGAGCGCATGAGCCCCTAAATTAAGGGAAGCCACTTAAATACCGGCTATTTCAAATTCCGGGTCCCGAAGGGATGGCGTTTTGTTTGCCTAAACTCTTACGGATTCCAGGTGCGCCTGCGGGGCCAGCTCCGAAGCAGCGGTATCTTCCATCAGCTCCCCCCGTTTGGCCCGCCGGGCCACTTCCACCCAAGACTCCCGCAACTGCTTCAGCAGGGTAAGCACCTCCTCCAAGGCCTTTAGGTCCCAGTTGATATTGGCCTTAGTGAGGTGGGCGGTCATGAAATTATAGAGGTGGAAGAGGTTCCGGGCCACCTCGCCCCCAGCCTGGAAGTTGAGGGAGGCGTTCAGCTCGGCGATGATGTCCAGGGCCCGGCCGATAAACAGCCCCTTGCCGGCGGCGTCCTTGGCCTTCATCTTCTCTTTGGCCTGGCCCAGAAAGGCAATGGCGCCGTCGTAGAGCATGACCACCAGTTGAAGCCGGTCCGCGGTGGCCACCTGGGTGGTGAGGTATTGCTGATGTGCCAACTGGTTTTTCATGAGCCCTCATCCTCCTCCTGCTTTCCGGGGCATGGGTTGAAAGAGGCCGTCTTCGGGGACCACCCCCTCTGGCCTTTTAGCGGTTATTACTGGTGGAGTTGAACCCCAGCTTCTGTATCTGTCCAGCCAGGTAATTGGCCTGGTCATTCAATTGGGAAAGTACCTGTTCCAAACGGGAAAACTGTTGGATGAGCCGCTGTCGGTAATTTTCCACCCGCCGCTGCTCAAAACTGATTTTTTCGTCAATGTTTTCCACGATCTCGTTGTAGTTGTCGATGAGGATATTCACCGGTCCGGAGGTGGCGCTCAGAAGGTCGTCCAGCTTTTGCTTGAACTCGCCGTTGACCCCGAGCTTGAGACGGATGGTGCCGGTGTGGGTGCCGTCCGTCAGGTTCACCTTGACTGCCAGGCCGTATTCCGGATAGCCGCTGGCCCCCACCAGGGAATCCCCGTCCACCGTGGCGGCGTGGCCGTTGATGGTGCCGCTCACCAGCACGCCCCCGGAAACCACGGCCTCCACCGCGTAAGTGCCTGGTTGGGTGATGCCGGGAAGGGAGCTGTAGTAAGACAGGTTGCCGCTCAAATCGTCACTGACGCCCTGGAAATAGGCGGCAAACAGCTCCGCCACTCCCTGGGGGTCGGTACTCAGGGCCTTGCTGAGTTTGCTTCCATCAATCACCAGTTGTCCAAAGGTGGAGCTGGTTTCGTCGGCGTCGGTGGTGATGCCCACCTGGGCCAGATTTATGTAGGAATCCTGGGGATCAGCAAACCCCGGGGCGTTGCCGCTGGCGATAGCCCCCAGCTGGCTCTTGACAATCTGCACTGCGTAGTTGCCGAACAGCACTCCAGCCTTTCCCGTGTCGGTGTCATATTTTGTCTGTTCCTTGATGTAGGCCAGCACCTCGTTGTATTGGTTCACCAGAGAGGTGACTTTCTCCATCATTGCCGAGGTGTCGTCTCTCACCGTCACCTGGACGTCGCTGGCGGTGGGGGCCAGCAGGGTGAGGGTGACTCCCGGCAGGATGTCCGCGATGGTGTTGTCGGCCCGCTCCAGCCAGCCGTTGGGCGGATAGCCGTCCAGGCGCACCTGGGCGTTCTGGGCCGTCTGGGATTCGGTGAAAGTGGCGCCGGTGAAGTCCACCGTGCCCCCGGAACCGTTCAGGGTGGTGAGGGCGTCGTCCACCGAAATGGTAAAGGCCGCGCCGGTGTCTTTGCCCATGAGCATCAGGCGGTAGCGGTCGGTGGTGTAGGCCTCCCCCATATCCAGCACCATGGCAGTCACCCCCGGGTTGGCCGCGCTTTTGTTGATCAGGTCGGCCAGTCCCGAAAGGGTGGTGCCGTCCGGCACCGTGATGGAAACCGAACTGCCACCGGCGTAATTGAAGGCAAAGACCTGGCTTACGCCGCTTGAATTCACCACCGTGTCGGCTCCCGCCAGGCCCTGGTGCACCTCCACTTCGTTCTGGGCCAACTGGTTGATCAAGATCTGGTGCGTGCCGGAGGAGGCGCCGCTACCCGCCGTGGCCGTGAGCACCTGGGTATTGCTCACCATGGCGCTTTTGGTCTGGAACTTGCTGGAGGTGTTCATGCCTCCCGCCAGACTTCTCAAGGCCGACAGTTTGTTGTTCAGTTCCTGCAACGCGGCAATCTTTGCCGTCCACTCCTCCTTCCAGGCGGTGAGGCGGTTAATCTGACGGGACTCCACCTCCACCAGTTTTTCTATGATGCTGGCGCTGTCTATCCCGGACCCCAGCCCGGTGAAGGTGACCGCGGGCTGGTAGTACTGGCTGCTTAAAAGGGAACTGATGGTATTGTCTGCCATACCTTGCCTTTGGGCGAGGTCTTGACTGCGGCTCGCCACCCTTTGATGCAACAGCCATACCAGAGAGAAACCTCAGTCATATCGGGTTATTATCCCGGAGACGGCGGAAGTGGGGATGGGGACGGGGAAGAATCTGCCTCCCCGCCCCGGAAAGATGTGACTTTAACCTCTTATGAGGGTAAGGGCCAGTTGCGGCAGGGTGTTGGCCTGGGCCAGCATGGCTACCGCCGACTGGGTGAGGATTTGGTTGCGCACAAACTCCGTCATTTCGGTGGCCACGTCCACGTCCGAGATGCGGGACTCCGCCGCCTGCAGGTTCTCCGCCTGAATGCTCAGGTTGGAGATGGTATTGGCCAGCCGGTTGGCCAAGGCTCCCAGGTTGGCCCGGATGTTGTCCTTGCTTGTGATAGCTGAGTCGATGGCCTCCAGGGCTTCCTGCGCCGCCTCCTGGGTGCTGATGGTGGCGCCGTCCCCCGAGACCTCACTCCCCACCCCCAGGGCGGAGGCGGTGGCCGCATTGATCCGGATGTAGTAATAGTCCTCCGCGGAGCTGTTGCCGGTACCGAAGTGGATTTTCATCTGAGTGTCGGTACCGGATAAGCTGCCGTCCAGGAGCTTGACCCCATTAAAGTCGGTGGCGTTGGCGATCCGGGTGATTTCCGAGGCCATGGCCTGGTATTCACTGTCCATGATCAGGCGCTGGGCATCGGTGTAGGTGCCGGTGGCCGCCTGTTCCGCCAGCTCTTTCATGCGGGTGAGTTTTTCGTCGATCACTGACAGGGCCCCGTCCGCGGTCTGAATAAGGGACAGGGCGTCATTGGCGTTCCGCACCCCCTGGTTCAGGACCCGGATGTCGGTGCGCATCATTTCCCGAATGGCCAGACCCGCGGCGTCATCGGCCGCCGAGTTGATGCGCAGTCCCGAGGCGAGGCGGGAGACTGAAGTGGAAAGGCGGTTGTAACTGATGCCCAGGAACCTGGCGGCGCTCATGGCCATCAGGTTATGGTTAATCACCAAACTCATAAGTCAATCCTCCTTGATTGTTACCGACCTGCATCCCTGCATAATACCTTGACTTTGTACCTGACGTGGTTTCGGTCTCTCCACCCCCCTTCTCCACAGATCTTCAGGCCACAATCCAGTTTCGTTACTCTTATCGGCACGTTAATCAAAAACTTAATTTATTCGCGTTTGCCATATAGCTTTCTTGGACAAAGTTTTCCCCTCTTGTTTGCTCTCCTTTGGCCTTTTAAGGTAAAATTCAATAATGCGACAGAGCTTGCAACGTCTCTATCAGCTGTTCGTCCATGAGGACCGCCTCCTAATCCTCATTGACGCCGACCCGGACTCCATGGCCAGCGCCTGGGCCCTGAAGCGTCTTTTATGGCATCGTCTGAGCCACGTGGTCATTTCCCATGTGCGGCCCATCACCCGGCCCCAGAACGAGCGCATGGTGCGGCTTCTGGGGTTGCCCAGCCTGCCTTACTCCCAGGTGCAGCCGGAGGACTTCAACCGCAAGGCCCTGGTGGACTCCCAGCCGGCCCACCATCCCCATTTCGCGGCCCATTCCTATGACCTCATAATTGACCACCACCCCTTGCTCCCCGACACCCGGGGCCGCCTGGTGGACATCCGGCCCCACTACGGCGCCACCGCCACCATCCTCACCGAGTACTTACGGGCTGCCCGCATCCGGCCCTCCATCCGGCTGGCCACCGCCCTGTACTATGGCATCAAGACCGACACCAGCAACTTTGAGCGGCCCGCCATCGAGGCGGATGTCCGGGCCTTTCACTTTCTTTTCCATTTCATCCGCAAACCTCTGGTGCGCAAGCTGGAGTACGCCGAACTCACCCTGGATATGCTCAATTACTTTCAGGTGGGTCTGAAGCGCTTCCGCCGTCGGGGTAACCGCCTTTACACCTTCCTGGGGCCGGTCCCCAGCCCCGATATCCTGGTGATCCTGGCGGATTTCTTCCTCCGGCTGGAGGACATCTCCTGGACCATTGTGGGGGGGTTGTTTGAAGATAAGCTGGTGGTGATCTTCCGAAACGACGGACTGCGGAAAAATGCCGGCCGCCTGGCCGTCAAGGCCTTCGGCCGCCTGGGCTCTGCCGGCGGCCACGCCGCCAGCGCCCGGGCCGAGGTGCCCCTGGACAATCTGAAGGGCAACATGCCCCAGTGGGCCGCCCAGTGGCAGACCTGGCAGGACTTCATCATCCGGCGGGTGGAGGGCTGATGGGCAGTAAAGGCTTCAATTTTCCATTAACCAGCATGGTGAGGTGAAAGGCCACCCGGCCAAAAGGTCAGGGCCGGCACTCTCCTATCCCTGGGCGACGGCAGACTCTGATTGCCAAAGAACCGGGATGGGGCTAAAATATTTTCGCCATTTTGGGAGGAAACGGTCTGAGGCAAGGGAGTAGCAAGAGATTCCCTGGCCCTTCCCTCGGATCCACCTGGGACAACTCCCTGATAACCACACCCAAGCCGGCATAGCTCAGCGGTAGAGCAGCTGATTCGTAATCAGCAGGTC
>Ga0123519_10000226_pt1 | contig 97404 bp, 71 predicted proteins | sample YelNatPaOPRAMG02_FD_87396 | JGI IMG/M metagenome (GOLD analysis project Ga0123519, IMG submission 87396) | Hot spring microbial communities from Yellowstone National Park - Yellowstone National Park OP-RAMG-02 (version 2) | ecosystem: Environmental > Aquatic > Thermal springs > Hot (42-90C) ... | reverse complement strand
CGGAGTTTGAAACTGAGGTTGGGCAGGAGCGGCCGGAAGCGGAGTTCGGCGGGGTGGAGTTCGGTCTCCACCACCAGTTGCAGCCACAGGCGGAGTTCGGCCACCCGCACCGCCCACTCCATCACGTCCACGCCGTAGAGTTGATCCTGCAGGATGCGCTTGCGCCGTTCGTAGGGCGTTTCGCTCCGTCCCAAGGCGCGGTTGCACCGGGCCTGCAGGTCGTCCAGCACCAGCATCATGCCCACCAGGAACGAGCCGGAGCCGCAGGCGGGGTCGCAGACCCGCACGCGGCGGACAAACTTATCCAGGTCCTCCCAAAGCCCCTCCTGGGTGACCGCCTGGTCGGCCTCCTGCTTCTCTTCTTCCGAAAGGGCGAACACCCAGCGGTACAGCAGGTCCTTGGATTTCAGGCGGTTGCCCAGCCAGTCCACCAGGGCCAGCCGGCACATCAGGTCGATCTCCGTGCGGGGCGTGTAGAAGATGCCAGCGGTGCCCCGGAGGTCTTCCTCGCTCTCAAAGGTCACGTTGACCAGTCGCTCGTACACCGCCCCGAGCATCTCGGGGTCCACGGCCACCTCTTCGTCGAGGTGGCCGCTTTCCACCACCGTGAAGTTATAACGCTCGAACAGGCCGGGGCAGGTGCCGTCGGTCCACTGCTCAAAGAGAAGAGCAAAGGCTTCATCGGGGAAGGGCCGTTCCAGGCGGTCGTCCAGGCCGGGGCGCCGGGTATAGAGGCCGCCGTTGAGGAAGGGGGCCTGGGCCAGGGCGTCGAGGACCCATTTCGGGAAGCGCCGGCGGTAATCCTCCCGGTTCTGGAAGCGGCCGTTGAACGCTTCGAAGAAGAGGACATCCAGCCAGTCCCGATGGAAAGCATCTTGCGTCCCTGCCTGCCGATATGCCTCCCAGAAGTGCCGCATAAAGTCGCGGTCCGGCTTTCCCTCGGGGCCCAGGAGCCAGCCTTTGCGGGCGATGAAGTAGAGGAACATGATGCGGTTGAGGAGCTGGTGGGTGGTATCGCGGGCCCATTTCCGGTCGTTTTGCGGGTGGGACTTCTCCAGGTGCTCCTGGAGGCGGGTAAAGACCCGCCGGTAGTCCTGGAAGAACTGCTCCGTGACGCGCTGGACGCTGAACGCCTCTTCGTGGCGCTGCCAGATTTCTTCGGGATTTCGGGTCCCGTCGGCCCGGATTCGGTCTAGGACTTCCAAGTCGGTGCGGTAGGGCCTTTCCCTTTGCACCTGAAGGATGCGCAGCCACAAGCGCACCGGGCTGGACCCTCGGAGGGCCGGCAGGCGTCGAGGGGAGACAAAGGCCAGTTCCTCGTAGGGGCAGGCATCTTGCCCACCCGTACAGCCGGGAGAGAAGACAAAGAGGTTCTCGCCCTGGGGATAATGCCGGTAGAAGGCTTCCAGGAAGCGGCGCACGTCCGAGCGGCGGATCGCCCCGCAATTCAGCTCGACGTGGAAGATCCGGAAGGGAGAACCATCCCCCAAGTGGACGATCTGATGCACGGAGCGGACCGTTTTCCGCGCGCCCTGGGGCAGGTCAGCCGGCTCCCAGGGGAGCGGGTCCATCGTGGGATACCCCAGCGTCTCGAAGAAGGCTCTTGCCCCCGCTTGGGAGCGATACTGTTCCAGGGCCTCTTTCGTGATCTGCAAGCCATCAGGCATGTTCTTCCACTCCTTCCAGCAGCCGGCCGGCCCGGAAGCGATGACCGCCACAGGAGGGACATCCCGCGCCCTTCAGCGCCTCGATCGCCGTGATTTCGCCCCCTGGCCCCACCACAAAACGACGGCCGCACCCCAGGCAGCGATACCGCCGCAGCGCCGGGCGGACCTCGCGTGTATAGAGCGGGCCTTCGTAAGGTCCCAGGGGCTCGGGACGTGCCTCCGTCGTCCGCAGGTGCAGGAACTGGCTGCTTCCCGCAAGGGTCGCTGCCCCCGCATACCGGTTAAAGTCCGGAGTGATGGAAAAAACGGCCAGCCCCAGCTCCAGGCACACCCGAAGCAGCGTATGCTGCCCCGCCGGGTCCCGAGGGGCAAACGAAAGGAAGAGGTCCCATCCGGCCCCCGCCTTCAGCCCTTCCAGCGCGCGCGCCAGGAACAGACGCAGGCCGGCCTCGGTATACGGAGGGTCGGTCTCCACTGCCTCGAAACGGCTGCGGAGCGCCTCCGGGAGCGGCTGGCGCAGGTCGTGGGCCAACGTCTCCACGGAAAAGGAGAACTCCCGGGCGGCATCGCCGATGTGGGCCAGAAAGCGCTCATCGATGTCCACCACCACAAGCCCGCGGTACACTTGCCCCTGGGGCGAAAGCTCCTTCGACAGGAGGCCGATGGCCACCGAAACCAGGTCGTCATCCCCCAGCAGGAGTACCTCCTTCCCTTCCAGCGCCCCCTCGCGGTACATCGCCAGTGCCCGGCGCAGGGCCGTCTCCGGCATGCCATGGGACTGGTCGAGCGCGCGGTCCACCGCAGGGTTCCGGCGGTGGATCTCCTCCAGGCGCGAAAGCAGTCCTTCCCAGCGAGAATCCACCACGATGCGCCGACCCCCGCAAAGCGGACACAGGGGATCCTCGCGCGTCCGCAGGCCGAGCGTTTCCTCGACCCAGGATCGGGCTCCCGGAGCCAGGGCACTCCCGCCCGGGCGCCGCTCAAGGAGGCCCGCGCGCTCCAGCTCTCCCCGTACCGCCGCGGTGACCGGGATCGGCCAGCCGAGCGCTCGGGCGAGTTCCGCCGTGCGTAGCGGGGAACGGCGATAGAGCAGCCGCAGGAAGGCCGCAACTCCCGCCCCTCCCTCCCGCAGGCGGGCGCGCTCGGCCACCTCTTCTAAGAGTCGGGTGCCCGCCTCCATCGCTCCTCCGGCCGTCGGGTACGGCGCACAAAAAGCTCCACTTGTACAAGCATTATAGGAGACCGCGACGCGCATTGTCAACCGCGGTTTGCGTATCCAGGGTCGTTGTAGTAGAATGGCCCCAGCCTGGGCCGAAGCCTGCCAGAGCCCGGGCTGCTGTGCGTATCCGGCGCGAGCAGAGGACGTGGGCAAATCCCGCGCCGCGGGCACATCCCCCCGGCCGGGCAGCGCGGGTTACCATCCCACTTTACCCGGCGTAGCACGCTGAGCTTGGACACGCTGGCAGGATGCATCCGCGGTCCAGCGCCCGCAGGTCTGGACTCGCGTGCGCGGGAACGGATGCGGGATTTCGAGAGGAGGAGCGATGAGGACGCTGGCCGAGCGCGCGCTTTGGACGGCCCAGGTGCGTGGGGCCAGTTATGCGGATGTGCGCATCGTCCGCCGGGAGGAAGAGCGGATCACGGTGAAGAACGGGGCCGTGGTCGCGGCCTCCCACGAGGTCAGCCTGGGCTTCGGGGTGCGGGTGATCGCCGATGGGGCGTGGGGGTTTGCGGCCAGTTCCACGCTGACGGCGGAGGAGGCCGACCGGGTGGCAGCGCTGGCGGTGCAGATCGCGAAGGCCTCGGCCATGGTTCCCAGCCGCGACCCGGTGCGCCTGGCCCCCTGCGTTCCAGCCACCGCGCGCTATGTGAGCCCTTATCGGAAAGATCCGTTCGCGGTTCCCCTCGAGGAAAAGGTCGATCTCCTGATGCGCGCCGATGCCGAGATGCGCCGTGTCAAGGGGATCGCCGTGGCGGAGGGCAACCTGGTAGCCTTTCGCGAGGAGAAAACGTTCGCCTCGAGCGAGGGCTCCTACATCGAGCAGGTGCTCACCGAAACCGGGGCCGGGATCCAGGCCACGGCGGTGAAGGAAGGCGAGGTGCAGAACCGCAGCTTCCCTACCTCCTTCGGCCGGCAGCAATTGCAGAAGGGCTACGAACTGGTCGAAGAACTGGATCTGGTGGCCCACGCGGGCCCAACGGCGGAAGAGGCCGTCGCCCTCCTTTCGGCGCCGCAGTGTCCGGCCATGGTGACTACGGTCATCCTGGAGGGATCCCAACTGGCGCTGCAGATCCACGAGTCGTGCGGCCACCCCACAGAGCTGGATCGCGTCCTGGGAACCGAGGCGTCCTATGCAGGAACGAGCTTTCTGACCCTGGACAAGATGGGGTCCTTCCGCTACGGTTCTCCGCTGGTGAACATCGTGGCCGACGCCACGGTTCCGGAGGGGCTAGGAAGCTTTGCCTACGACGACGAGGGGGTACCGGGGCAGCGGGTCTACCTGGTGAAGGAAGGGCGCTTTGTGGGCTACCAGAGTTCGCGGGAGACGGCGGCCGTACTGGGACAGTCCAGCAGCGGCGGCATGCGTGCCGACGGTTGGGCGAACCTGCCGATCATCCGCATGACGAACATCAACCTGGAGCCGGGGGAATGGGAATTGGACGACCTGATCGCCGACACCGATGAAGGGCTGTACCTGGCCACGAACCGCAGTTGGAGCATCGACGACCGCCGCCTGAACTTCCAGTTCGGTACGGAGATCGCCTACGAGATCCGGCACGGGAAACTGGGCCGGCTGTATAAGAACGCCACGTACACCGGGATCACACCCGAATTCTGGGGTCGCTGCGATGCCATCTGCAACGCGCGACATTTCCAAATGTGGGGCACGCCGAATTGCGGCAAGGGCGAGCCGCCGCAGACGGCCCACGTGGGGCACGGGTGCGCACCCGCACGCTTTCGGCAGGTGCAGGTCGGCGTGATGCGAGAATGACCGGTGTGTTAGGAGGAAGTGCGGTGACGGACGAGACCATAGGGTGGGAAAACCTTTCGCCCCAGGAGATGACTGCCCGGCTGCAGGCGCTGGCCGGAAAGGGCGAGCCCGACCTGGCCCCGTTTCGTGCGGCGTTGCAAGTGCCCGGGGTCGCCGAGGTTGCGGTGAGGTTATTGGGCGAGTTCTCGATCCAGGAAGCCTGGGACCTCCTGGAGGAGATTGCCGAGGCGAACAAGGTGCTCCGCAAGGAGGCACGTCGTGCCCAGCACCGCATGCGCACCCGTGGTTTTCGGCCCACGGGCGAAACAAGGCCTGCTCCTTCACGCCGGGTGATCCGGGCCCTCGCGACGGGATTCAACTCAGAGGGGCAGCAGTTGCTTCGCGTGCTGCAAGAGGCCCCGCTCGGGATGCTCCGCTCCATCCGCTTCGTGGTGACTTCGGACGGGATCGAGGACATCGCGATCACCGTCGGGAACCGGAGGGACATGGAAAGGGCGTTGGCCGAGCTGGAAGCCGGACTGAGCGCCCTGCGGGGCTTTCTAGTGCATGTTCCGCTGGCTTATGTGGCCCGCCGTGTGCGCCAGGCGAGCGAGAAGATGGGTGCCGCAGGTCGGCCGCTTCCCCTGAGGTACAACGAAGCCCTGGAAGTCCTTGCGGGGGTGCCCGATGACCCCTGGCCGGCCGAGTTGGACGAACCAGTGCCCCGTCCCACCCCAGCGGAAGTGGAGCGCCTGCTGAGGGAGGACATCTTTGCCAGCTGGTACCTGGAGCCGGACTCGCTGAACCGGTTTGCTCAGGAGTGGATACGGATTACCAGCGCCATCCCGCCTGAAACCGAGGAAGGTGTGCCGAACCTGTCCCTTATCCAGGCGAGGGGGCGGATGACCGCGCGCATCATCGAGGAGCTGTGCGATGCGGCAACCTGTCGGCGCTACCAGGAGCAGCTGCAGGAACAGGCGCGCCTGTTCCTCTTTCTTGGGGAAGGCGATCTGGCCCGCCTGGCGGCGCGCTGTGCGCGCGAGTTCGACCAGGTACCCCCCGAAGAGAACCTCTTCCTGCGCGGGCTGGTGGAAAAAAGCATGGACCAAACGCTCCTGTGGCTCCGGGAGCGGCAAAGGCGGGAAGAGGAGGAACGTGAGCCCTGGGAATTGCGGGAGGACGCCTCGGGTCGCCTGTGGGTGCCTCGTAAACCCTCTCCCAAGGAGGGCGAGACAGATTCCACAACCGAACTGTGGTTGCCCGGACAAGACCGGTGAGCGTCCGGGGAGCGTTGCCGGAGGCGAAGCTGCTCCGGGGAGGCTCTGGGGTGGATACAGCGGATGGGGCCTATCGTGCGGCGCTGGATTTCCTGAATCGCTTCGTCGACTATGAAAAGGGGATGCCCCATGCGTATTCGCCGGTCATCTTCAACCTGGCGCGGACCGCGCGCCTGCTCGACGGTCTGGGCCGGCCGGAGGAGGCCTATCCCTGCCTGCTGATCGCCGGAACAAAGGGGAAAGGCTCCACAGCGGCCTTCCTGGAGAGCATGCTCCGGGCCTCTGGGTTGCGCACCGGTCTCTACACCTCCCCGCACCTCCACACTTGGCGGGAACGCATCCAGATCGATCGAAAGCCCATTCCCAAAGAGGAAGTTGCCTCCTGGATCGAACGGCTCAAGCCGCTCGTAGAGGAAATGTCCCTTTCGGGGGATCACGGGCCGCCGACCTATTACGAGATCTCTACCGCGCTCGCCCTGGGGTACTTTGCTGCGCAGGGCGTGGACGTGGCCGTGCTCGAGGTGGGCCTTGGGGGACGGCTGGATGCGACGAACGTTGTCCGGCCCCGTGTCTCCGTGCTGACGACCATCGGCTACGATCATATGGCGATTCTCGGATCCACGCTGGACCGGATCGCCGGGGAAAAGGCCGGCATCATCAAACCGGGCGGCTGGGCGGTCAGCGCTCCCCAGCATCCGGAAGCCATGGCCGTTTTCGAGAGCGTCTGTCGGCAGCAACGGGCGAGCCTGTGGGTCGCAGAAGGAGAGCAGGTGCGACGGGCGATCCCGGCCGGCCCGTCATTGTCTTACCCGTTCGCCGTGGAAACGGTGCCGCTCGGCCTGCGCGGCGGGTTCCAGCGGACGAATGCCCGTGTTTCCGTGGCGGTCCTGCTGGCGCTGCAGGAGCAGGGATGGGCATTCGCCGAAGGGGCACTGCGGCACGGGCTGGAGACAGCGCGCTGGCCGGGGCGGCTCGAGGTCGTGGAGGAGCGCCCCTGGCTCATCCTGGACGGGGCGCACAATATCGATTCCGCGCGCGCCTTGCGCGCCGCCCTGGAGGATTTCCCCTGCCGGGCGCGGCTGCTCGTGGTCGGGTTCTCGCGGGGGCACGACGTTCCCGCGTTCCTGGGAGAACTGGCTCCTTCCAGCAGCCACCTGATCGCCTGCGCTTCGCGACATCCCCGCGCCCTCGCAGCTGAGGACGTCGCGGGAATCGCCGCACAGGCAACTCGCATTCCGGTGGAAGTTGCGCCAAGCGTGGCTGCGGCGCTGGAGCGTGCCCGGGCGCTTGCCAGCCCCGATGACCTGATCTGTGTGACGGGTTCGCTTTTTGTGGTTGCCGAAGCCCGTGAGGCGTGCGGGCTGGCGGAGGAGACCGATTAGGCGGAGGCCGCACGATGTACCTCCTGGTCACCAACGACGACGGTGTCCAGAGCGCTGGCCTGCTGGAGTTGAAGCGCGCGCTAGAACAGGTCGCCGAGGTAGCGGTGGTTGCCCCAGACCGCAACTGGAGCGCGGCCGGCCATAGCCGCATCCTGTTCGAGCCGCTCACCGTGCGGCGCTTGATCCTTTCCGACGGGAGCGTCGTCTACGTGTGCGACGGCACACCCTCCGACTGTGTGGCGCTGGCGTTGATGGGCGTATTGCCGCGCCGGCCGGACCTGGTGGTCTCCGGGATCAACCGTGGGCCCAATGTGGGCTCGGACGTCACCTATTCCGGTACGGTGGCCGCTGCTATGGAGGCGGTGCTGTTCGGAGTACCGGCGATCGCCCTCTCGCTGGACGGCTACGCGGGTTGGGACTTTGGCTGGGCTGCGGCCTTTGCGCAGCGGTTCGTCCTCGAGGTAGCGCGACGGGGGCTTCCGGAGGGAGTGCTGCTGAATGTAAACATCCCCAGTCGGCCCGCGGCCGAAATCCAGGGGATCACGATCACGCGGCTGGGCCGGCGCATCTACCGCGACGAACTGGAGCTCCTGGAGGAGCGAGAGGAACTGCGCCGCTACCGGTTGGGTGGCCCCCCTCCTACAGGGGAGCTTTTGCCCGGGACGGACCTGGCCGCGCTCGCGGCTGGATACGTCTCGGTGACCCCCCTACACCTGGACCTGACCGAACATCGTGCCCTGGAAGCTCTACGGGATTGGGATTTGAGGGGTTGCCTGCCCTAGGGTTCGCGGACGCAGCGGTATCCGCGACTGCCCAGGCCCGAGTGCTTCTCGGCTGCATAGACGCCGCCGCTGTAGGTCACGTAAAAGGCAGAGGATGCGTCTGCCTCCGTGGCCGTCCAGTAGTAGACGACGGGCGCCGTAGGGTCCCACAGCGGCGTTTCTTTATCCGGCCGAACACGGCAGGAGGCGCGGCCGGCCCGTCCCGCCCAGGTGCAACCGGCGTGCGCGCCGTGGCGTACCAGGGAACGCACGGCTTCCTCAGCCGTGGGAAGACGCCAGATGGCAAGGGGATGCTCGGAGAGCGCCCTGCCCTCGGCGTCCAGATGCTCGCAGGCAAATCGTGCTTCGAACCACGTCGGGCCCCGGGTGGTGGTCTCCCAGCCCGGCCCTTGCGCGGCCCAGAGGAGGAGGACGCCGTTGCCCGAGATGAGGCGCATCCCCCGGTCGCCATCGTCCACCCGTCCGGCGATGCGGACAAGCGGCTCCACGGCAAGCGCCATCCCCAGGAGGAGGGGCACCCCGACGGCCAGGGCGAAGGCAGGTCGCCCTGCCCGCATTTTCCGCTGCGGCTGGCCTTTTGCGTGGAGCAAGAGGAGCACCCCGACGGGGATCCCGATCCCGGAAACCGGAAAGGTGGCCAAGGCCCCGATAGCCGTCCACCGTCCCCGGGCGAGGGATAAAAGATTCCACGCCAGGGCACTTGCTACCCCGATGGCGACGAGCATCCATCCACCTGTCCGTGGCCAGGCGAGGCCCAGGCAGCTCCAGGCGATCCAAAGGGCCGCTGGCAAGAGGTAGAGAAGGCGGGGCACCCAAGGGCCGTACCACCCTTCGTGGAACAGTTCGCTCACCCCCCACAGGGTCCAGGCGCAGGTGACACCGAGGGAAAGCACCAGCGCGGCAGCGCCATACCCGGTTCTGCGGCATGGCCCGCCCTTCCCCCGAGGGTACAGAGCCATATTCCCCTCCACTGGGCCGGCCTTTTTTCCAGGCCAGGGCCGCGTTTCCCGGCCTTCAGGTCCGCTGGCCCAAACGCCGCTCGGTCCGCGCCCGTAGGCGGGCGATGTTGTCCCGATGTTGGAACACGATCAACGCTGCCACTGCGACACCGTACCAGACCACCGGCCAGGCAAGTGCGCCGTACACTGCCTGCAAGGCCAGGCCGATGGGTAGCGCGCACGTCCCGATGATCGAGCCGAGGGAAACATACCGGGAGAGGGCGATGACCCCGATGCCCACCACAGCGGCGCCGATGGCCGGATAGGGGGCCAACGGCAGGAAACTCCCGAGCGCGGTTGCTACACCACGCCCGCCACGGAAGCGCACGTAAATGGGCCAGTTGTGGCCGCACAAGGCTGTCAGGCCGGCCCCAATGGCGAGCCAGGTCGCGCGGGAGGGGCCATCGAGCAGTGGCCAGGCGAAGGAGCCTTGGCTCCAGAGTGCCTCAAGACGTGGGGACAGCGCCAGCCATCGCGCGAGCCATACCGCGCCGGCACCCTTCAACACGTCCAGTATGAAGACTGTCGCAGCGGCCAGCGCGCCCGCGGCGCGCAGTACGTTGGTGGTCCCGCTGCGGCGGCTACCTACCTGGCGCACGTCGATCCCGCGTGCCAGCCGCACCACCACCACTCCGCTGGGAAAGGAACCGATCAGGTAAGCCAGGAGCCAACCGACCAGGCAGAGCATGCTTCGTCCTCGACTAGCGCTGCAGCGCCGCCTCGAGCGCCTCCGAAAGCGAGCGCACCCCGATCAGTTCAAACCCCTCGGGCACCTGTGGCCGGCGCGAGGTGCGCGGATAGAGGGAACGCTTGAAGCCCAGTTTGGCTGCTTCGGCCAGCCGGCGTTCCAGCTGCCCGACGCTGCGCAGCTCTCCCGAAAGGCCGATCTCGCCCACGAGCACCATGTCGGGGTCGATCGGAGCGTTGCGGTACACGGACGCAATCGCCGTCGCCACGGCCAGATCCGCGGCGGGCTCATGGATCCGCATGCCACCCACCACGTTGACATAAATATCCTGGTTGCTCAAGTTCAACCCGACGCGCTTGGAAAGCACGGCGGTGAGCATGAGCAACCGCCCCATTTCGATGCCGTTGGCGGTACGGCGGGGCAAGGCAAGGGAGGTGGTCGCTGTGAGAGCTTGAACCTCGACCAGGATGGGGCGAGTGCCTTCCATGGTCACCACCACGGTTGACCCGGGTGTGGAAGGCGAGCGCTCCGCCAGGAAGGCCAGCGAGGGGTTCTCCACCTCCTGCATGCCGGCAGCGCCCATCTCAAAGACCCCGACCTCGAAGGTCGAGCCGAAGCGGTTCTTGACGCTGCGGAGCAGGCGGTACTGGTGGAAACGGTCCCCCTCCAGGTAGAGCACCGTGTCCACGATATGTTCGAGTACGCGCGGCCCGGCGATCGCCCCTGCCTTGGTCACATGGCCGACCAGGAAGATCGGGATGTGCCGTTCCTTGGCCAGGCGGGTCAGCACAGCCGCGCCTTCGCGCACCTGGCTCACGCTCCCCGCGGCCGAAGCCAGGGCCTCCAGGTAGACGGACTGGATCGAGTCCACTACCACCAACGCCGGGCTCAGGCGCTCGATGTGCTGCAGGATGCGGTCCAGGTTGGTCTCGGAAAGCACGTAGAGGGTTGCGGGCATCGGGCCCAACCGGCGCGCGCGCAGTTTGACCTGCTGGGCCGATTCCTCCGCCGAAACGTAGAGCACGAGTTCCCCGCGCTGTGCCACCAGGGCACTCACTTGCAGGAGCAGGGTGGACTTACCGATGCCCGGGTCCCCCCCAATCAGCACCACCGACCCAGGGACGATCCCTCCGCCGAGCACACGGCTGAACTCGCCAAGAGGCACCTCGATCCGCTCGTAGCCATCGGTGGAGATCTCGGTGATCGGCTGCGGTTGAGCGGCACCGACGAGCGAGACCTCCGTGGTCCCGCGGCGCTCCTCTTCGCCGATGACCGTCTCGACCAGGGAGTCCCAGCTGTCACATTCGGGGCAACGCCCCATCCAGCGCGGGGACTGGTAGCCACACTGCTGGCAGACAAAGACCGTACGTGCCCTCGGCATGCGCCACCTCGCTTTCCGGTCTCATCATACCTCTGAAGGAGGCCGCGAGCAAACGGTGGAAGATGGGGTCTCGTTCTGGCCGCCTGCGATGGTGGGAGAGCCGCCATAGACCTGCTGTGGTCCCAGGTATTCGGGGAAACGCTCCCGCAGCATCTCTCGCGCGCGGTAGCAGAGGTGGCATTCCTCCACGTATCCCTGCGCGTGGGGGAGATCGTAGCGACGGACGAGTGCTGCCGGTCCGCCCTCCAGCAGCGGTCCCACGATCGGATGGGCTTCGGGGCGGTAGGTCTCGACCAGCGTGTCGAATGGCTGTTCGCGGACGTTACCGAGCAAGAGGCCCTGGCAGAGGTGGACATGCCCGAAGGCATCCACGTGCACACGCTCTGGCTCGGCCAGCTGTTCGTGCGGGCAAGTGCTCAGCTCTTCCCAGGGAACCAGAGGCAGGCCGGCCACCAGGCGCTCGGCCGCCCGGCCCCGCAAACGCAGGTTTCCCTCACACACGGGTGCTCGGGGCGGCGCAAGCGAGATCGTATCTGCCGGGATGCCCAGCCACGATGCCGCCTCGCGAATGCGCTGCCATTCGGGCGACTCGTCTTCTTCCCCGTGGAATCGGTCCGTGCTCACGCTCAGATCGACCAGGCCCAAGTCGATCAGCGGCCGGAGGGCGGCGATCGCTTCTTCCACACCGACAGCCCAGTAGCCGTTCGTCACGATGCCGCACTCGAACCCTTCTGCGTACGCCAGGCGCATCCCGGCCAGGAGGAGGGGATAATAGAGGAAAGGTTCGCCTCCTTCAAAATAGATGCGTTGTACGGTTCCCAGGCGGCGGGCATCGGCGAGCAACCTGCGGATGAACTCCACTGTCATTGTGCCCTGAGCCGAGGGACCGCCCCAGACGAAGCAGTGGTCGCATTCCCGGTCACAGCGGTACGTGAGCAGCAGATGGACTCCCTGCAAGGCCATGCTGTCCCTCTCCTCCGCCCATTGCACCAGCGCCATCACGCGGGGAAATGCGTCGGGCTGGGGGTCGCCTCGAGGGGCTGAAGCGCCCCTTCAAAGATCCACAACGTTTCCTCCCACCACCCCGGGCCGTAGCCCGCTTCCTGGAGCAGGCGTTCCCAGCTTGGTTCCTCCGGGGCAAAGAGGCCAACGCGCGGCGGGGTAACGTCTGAGGCCAGGGAGCGCAACGCCCGCAAGAGGGAAGGAAGGGCGGTCGGCGTCCCATCCCAGTAACCCACCAGGATCCCGGTTTCCGGCTCCTGAACCCGCTTCAGAATGGCCATTCCCACGGAGGGACCCTTTTTCCAGGACCAGACTTCGCCTTGCTCCACGTGGCCCAGGAAGCGTTCACGGGTCAGCCGTTGCCAGGCCCAATCCCAGTGGTACAGCCCCTGGCTCTTTCTGAGGCCTTGCCACCGTTGCACCCTTTGCCATAGGCCGCCGGCTTCAGCACCAGACACAACGCTGGGCTTGTCACCGCTCGCGGCGTCGGCCTGGTAAAAGCGTTGCCGGAGCACCAGGCGGAACGACGCAGCGCTCGCCATCCGGTGCACCGCCAGGTTCTCCGAGGAGGTGGCCAGTCGCGCGATCCGCGCGCCCCGCGCTGCCGCCCACTGAAGGGAGTATCGAAAGAGCGCGGTAGCGATTCCCGCTCTGCGGTAGTCCGGGTGCACGCGCATCCCCTCCAGCCAGACCTCGGAGGGGGATGTCCAGGTGACCTTCTCTAAGGCAACGACGCGGTCGTCCAGGACGCCGACAAAGAGCGGACCCGCTTCGTCGGCCAGCCATTGCTCCCAGACGAGCGGAATGTAATCGCCGTTTTCCCAGGTGTGAGCGCAGATCTCCAAAACAGCCGGCTGATCCTCTGGTCTGGCGCGACGAACATGCAGTGTCACGCTGGTCCTCCGCACGTTTTGCGAAAAGCGCGACCGCGGATCTGTGGCTCAATCCCGTCCCCATTGTAACGCAGCCGCAGGAGCCGCGCAAATCCGGGGTAAAGGCAGTGGGCGCGCTATCCCGGTGGGGATTGGGTAGCCGACGGGCTCTGGCCCTTGAGGAGGCAAGCCCGTTTTGGTCCTGGGGCATTCCCCCGTGGCTCCGTCCGGACGGCTACTTATCAGAAACACGAACCGCTGTTGGCGGGGCACCTGCCCCTAGAGGCGGCAAATGTACAGGTAGGTACAGAAGGGCCTTCCCCTGTGGTCCGGCATCCAATCGACGGTGAAGCCCAGGTGTTCCAGAAAAGCGATCAGTTCCTGCGGGCGCCGATAGGCGATGCGGTCGCGCGGGTAAAGGAGGCGGTCGGCCAGACAGCTCATCAGGTGCTTCCAGCGAGGGAGATCGCCAACTTCCCGGATCGCCATCACGCCCCCCGGTTGCAGGCAGGCTCGGACCTCAGCGAGGAAGCGGTCCTGATCTGGGCGCGGGAGGTGATGGAGAAAATCGGTCAGGACGATGCCGTCCCAGGCGCAGAACGGGATCGACAGCGCGTCGGCTACCAGGAAAGCGATGTTCGGCCGGCCACCGATCGTGCGGTGTGCCACCGCGATCCGCTCCTGGTCGCGGTCGATGCCCACCACGAGGCGCTCTTTGCTGCTCAGCGCCAGCAGGTTCGTCAGAACGCCGTAGCCACATCCTATGTCCAGGATCAGTCCCTGTCTTGGGAGCCTCTGGTCTATTGTTGCGAGCGGAAGGATCCAGGGGCGCAAGCGGACGTAAGCGCGCACACCGGGCCGCGCCGCTGCGTAAAGGGTTGCGAGATGCTCTTCTGCCTGCAAGGGCTCCACGGCTTGCCCCTTACCCGCCTGGGTCGAAGGCGCGGATGGCTTCGACCACCTCGGCCAGTTCTTCGTCCGTAAGGTCGTTGTAGAACGGCAACCGGAGCAGCCGGTCGCTCACGTCCTCCGTGACGGGACAATCTCCTGGCTTACCCCCGAAGCGTTGACCCATAGGGGACAGGTGTAGGGGTAGGTAATGAAAGACGGCCAGGATGCCGCGCGCCTTCAGGTGGGCGATCAGGCGCGTGCGCGCCTCCAGGCTCGGCAAAAGCAGGTAGAAGAGGTGGTAAGGCTGCTCGCAATGGGGCGGCACGACGGGCAGCCGGACGCCGTGGTCCTCTGCCCAATCCCGTAGTTCCCGGGCGTAGAATTCCCAGATGTGCCGGCGCCGGGCCTGGATCCGCTCGCGCTCCTCCAGTTGGGCGTAGAGGAAGGCCGCGAGGATGTCGGAAGGCAAATAGCTCGAACCGATGTCCACCCAAGTATACTTGTCTACCTGTCCCCGGAAGAACCGGCTGCGGTTGGTGCCCTTTTCGCGCACGATCTCCGCGCGATCGATGTATTGGGGATCGTTGATCAGCAATGCCCCACCTTCACCGCAGGTCAGGTTTTTTGTCTCGTGAAACGACTGCGTCGCCAGGCAGCCGAACGTCCCCAGATAGCGGCCCCGGTATCGTCCAAAAAGGCCGTGGGCGTTGTCTTCCACGACCGCCACGCGGTACCGGTTGGCGATCTCCAGGATCGTGTCCATCTCACAGCCCACGCCCGCGTAGTGCACCACCGCGATCGCACGCGTGCGCGGCGTGATGAGCGCTTCCAGCCGGCTTTCGTCCAGGTTCAGCGTATCCGGCCGGATGTCCGCAAACACCGGCCGGGCCCCGCGGAGGACGAAGGCGTTCACGGTCGACACGAAGGTGAAGGAGGGGACGATCACCTCGTCCCCGGGGCCGATTTCCAGGAGCAGGGCGGCCATGTCGAGCGCATGGGTGCAAGAGGTGGTGAGGAGGACCTTGGGTACGCCGAGGAGCTGCTCGAGCAACGCGTGGCACTTTTTCGTGTACGGGCCATCCCCGGACGCGTGGCCGGAACGGACGGCATCCGCCATATACGCTAGCTCGCGTCCAGCGAGGCAGGGGCGATTGAAGGGAATGCGATAGGAAGTTGCCACACCATCCTCCCTGGGCCGCGCCGTTACTCGAGCGTCTGGCTCAGGCTCTGCAGCACCTCGGCTGCACACACTGGCGGCATGCCCTCGGGCTGTACCTCCGTGAGCAGGAGTGCCCCGTCGCCGGTGAGTACGACCACTCCTTCCCCCGGGCGCACCTCGACCACGCGCCCCGGGACTCGGCCCACGTAGCGGGGGGCGTCCGGGAGCCGCCGAGCCGCCCAAACGATGAGTTTCCTCCCGTCCAAGAAGGTGTAGGCGCCCGGATAGGGAGCGCTCACCGCGCGGATCAGGTTGTAGACAGCAGCCGTGGGTGCTTTCCAGTCGATCCGGTTGTCCTGGGGGAGGCGCTTGCAGGTATAGGTCGCCCGGGAAGGATCCTGGGGACGACGGGGAGCGGTCCCCGCAAGGAGCGCCTCCAGGTTGCGCTCGAGCAACGTCAGGTAGGCCTCGGTCACCCGTTCCATCACCACCCGGATGGGGTCATCTGGCCCGATGGGCACGCGCTCCTGATCGACGATGTCCCCGCTGTCCACTTCCTCAGCCATTTCGAAGAGGGTCACCCCTGTATGGTCCTCGCCGTTCAGGATGGCCCAGACGGTCGGGGAAAAGCCCCGGTAGGCGGGCAGGAGCGAATCGTGCCAGACGAACGTTCCCTGCCGCGGCCGGCGGAACACTTCCGGGGGGATGAGATATCGCCAGCTCACCACGAGCATGAGGTCGAGCGGCGTCGTCTCCCAAAAGGAGCGCCAGCGTGGGCTGCCGACGTTTCGCGCGGTGAAAAAGCGGTGCCCGTGGGACTCGGCAAGCGTGCGGATATCGTCCACGAACGGGGGTTCCCAGGGCTCCTCGCGGAAGCTGAAGACAAAGAGCTCGGCATCCGGTACCAGCGCAAGCAGTTTCTGCAGGAACCGGTATCCGCGATGCGTCGCGCACAGGAGCGCGATCCGCCAGGCCTCACCCCTGATCCCGTGTCGCATGGCTTTCCCCGGTTCTACGGGCGACCACATAGGTCGGCTGGCCCATGAGCCGGAAGTGCATCCGCGCCAGGTATTCGCCCATGATCCCCAGCGAAAGGAGCTGTGCCCCGGAAAAGATGGCGATGATGGAGGCCAGGAACGGGAAACCAGGCACGGTGTGGCCGTAGAGGAAGAAGCGCGCGAGGACGTAGAGCAGGATGAGCACGCCGAACCCCGCCAGGGCAAACCCCATGAGGCTGGCCAGCTGCAAGGGAACCACGCTGAAACCGGTCATCAGGTTCAGGGCGTGGCGCACGAGCCGACGGAAGGAGTAGTTGGACCGCCCGACCTGTCGGGGATCGTGGCGCACGGGCACCGCGGCAAAGCGCGTGGCGCCCCACGTCAGCAGCACGTCGATGGCGGCAAACGGCCCGCGATACTCCCTGAAGGCTTCCCGAACGGATGTGCGGAAGGCGCGAAAGGGGGAGACGTTACGGGCATTTTCCGCTCCCATGGCGCTTTGCAGGGCAATCTTGGTCGCCTGGGAGGCAAGGTTCCGCCAAAAACCGTGTTGCGGGTGCTCCGGGCGGCCGTAGACCACGTCATATCCTTGGGCGAGCGTGTCGAGCAGACGGGGAATCTCCTCGGGAGGGTGCTGGAGGTCGTCGTCCAGGGTGACGATCACGGGGGCGCGAGCCTCACGGATCCCACAGAGAAGCGCGTTGTGCTGACCGAAGTTGCGCATCAGGTCGATCCCGCGTACCCAGGGGTAACGCTTTGCCAGTTCCTCGATCATCGCCCAGCTGCCATCCCGGCTTCCGTCGTTCACCAGGATTGCCTCGAACGGCTCTCCGCGTCCCTCAAGCACCGCCTGAAGACGTTCCACGAGCGGGCGTAGCGTCTGCTCCCCGTTGTAGACCGGGATCACGACAGAGATCGCCGGGATCGCAAGCCGGTAGGCAGCGCTGTTCGACGGACGCTCCACGCTCACAGGCTTACCTCTTCTTGCGTTTGCGTCGGCGGTGTCCGCCGGTGGAGCCCGTTGCCGGGGCGCCTACAGCTGCGGGAGCGGGCTGTGTCGGCCCGGCTGCGGGTTGCGGTCGTTGCGGCTTGCCGCGCGCCGCCTTCCTGTCCTCTTTCTTGGGGCCCCTCGCCGGGTGGGCCTCTCGAGAGGGCGCAACCGGACGGCGGAGAAGCGGCGCTTCGCTTGCCCGAAAGATATAGAACAGCGCCTGAGCACGCACCCGCGCCAGCAACCGCTGGAAGAGGTGGTACGACTCGCGCCGGTACTCCACCAGGGGATCCTGCTGGCCGTATGCCCGCAGCCCGATCCCCTGCCGCAGGTCCTCCATGGCGGTGAGGTAGTCGACCCACTCCCGGTCAATCGCACGCAGTAAGTATGCGCGCTCGATCTCGCGCAAGAGTTCGGGGCCCAGTCGCCGCTCACGGTCCTCCAGGTAGGCCAGGCCCAGACGATAAAGCTCCTCGACGATTTCCTCCTGAGAAAGGCCCTCCAGCCGCTGGGCGGCTGGCCGCGCCGGCAGGCGGAGGCTACGATCGAGCTCGGTCAGGTAATCCGTGACCGTCCACCAGGCGCCCTGGCCGGCTTTCCAGCTCTGGATCACCCGGGGGATGTGCTCCTGCAGCCGGGGCCGCAGGCGCCGCACTTCGCCCTCCGCCTCGCGCCGAACGACCGCGAGGACTTCTTCCTCAACCGCCTGGGGTTCCATGCGCGCCCAGCGAGCAGCGGTGGTCGTGGCCGGCAATGGGATGCGCAGGTCCTTGGTCAGCGTGCGATACAGTCGGGTCAGGTGAAGGTCGTCTTCGTCCTGCTCTTCCTCATACAGCGCGCGGGCCAGGACGCGCGCTACCCGCTCCTCCGACCGCGCGCGATACTGTTCGAGCATCTGCTCGTGTAGCACGGCTAGCTCTGCCGCCAGGGCTTCTTCTCGCTGTTCCTCAGGCATGCGTTCGATCGTTTCCCGCACCCGTTCTACCAGGGCCTGGCTAATGGCGGGAAAGAGCGGCATCCGGTGCTCCCCGCGGCCCGCGCGTCCGCCTTGTAGCCCCTCCAGCAGGTCCTCGAGCACCTCGAGCAAGGCCTCGGAATCCCTTTCGTACTCTTTGCGCTGGTCCAGTTCGGCAAAAGCTTCCTGGGTGCGGGCCTCGATCTCTTCGCGCAAGCGGGCTAGCACAACCGGGTGCACGTCGCGCGTGCTCAAGATCCGCCGGCGTTCGGCGTAGATGACTTCGCGCTGGCGGTTCAGGACGTCATCGAATTCCACCAGGTGCTTGCGGATGTCGAAATGGTACCCTTCTACGCGCACCTGGGCCTGTTCGATCATGCGGCTGATGACCCGGGCTTCGAGCGGTTCGTTATCGTCCGGGTTGAACCGTTCCAGCACCGCGCGCACGCGGTCGGCGCCGGGCCCGAAACGGCGCATCAGCTCGTCCTCTGTGGAGAGGTAGAAGCGACTCGAGCCGGGGTCTCCCTGTCGGCCGGAACGTCCGCGCAGCTGGTTATCGATGCGGCGGGCTTCGTGGCGCTCGGTGCCGATGATATGCAGCCCGCAAGGGACGTCCTCCTCACAGGCCGAGAGCCTTTCGGGCTTGAAACAAAGGCGGCAATCATCCGTGCAGCCGATGCAGCACTTGCTCAAACCCGATTCCGGGTCCAGGCACTCTTCGCGTACCACGCCGGGACCCAGGACGATGTCGGTACCCCGGCCGGCCATGTTCGTCGCGATGGTTACCGCCCCCTTCTGCCCGGCACGAGCGACGATCAGGGCCTCCCGTTCGTGGTGCTTGGCGTTAAGCACCTCGTGGGGGATGCCCTCGCGTTGCAACAGCCGGCTCAGGTACTCGGAGCGCTCGACCGAGGTCGTTCCTACGAGCACTGGTTGGCCACGGCGGTGTTTTTCCACGATCTCCCGTACAACCGCCCGAAACTTGCCTTCCTCCCGGGCATAGATGCGATCCGGGTAATCGACCCGGATCATCGGCCGGTGCGTCGGGATAACCACGACGTCCAGCCCGTAGATCTTGAAGAACTCCTCGCGCTCGGTCGCCGCAGTGCCGGTCATCCCCGCCAGTTTCTGGTACAGCCGGAAGTAGTTCTGGAAGGTGATCGTGGCGAAGGTCTTGCTCTCCCGCTGCACCTCCACCCGCTCGCCGTAGATCACGCGCTCTTTGGCCTCGATGGACTCGTGGATCCCGTCGCTCCAGCGCCGGCCCGGCATCAGCCGGCCGGTGAATTCGTCAACGATCACGACCTGGCCATCTTTGATGACATAATCCTTGTCCTTCTCGTAGAGGAGCCGGGCTTTCAGCGCTGCGTCCAGGAAGAAGGTGAGCTCGGCATGGTTCTCGTCGTAGAGGCTTTCGCCCAGGTCGCGGCGGATGCCCAACGCCCGTTCCACCCGGTCAACTCCCTGCTCGGTGAGCGTGACGACCTGGTCCTTCTCGTCCACCTCATAGTCGCCCGGGCCGAGGGAGTGGGCGATCCGGGCAAAGCGCAGGTATTGCTGGTAGGTCTCGACATCGGGAGCGGAGATGATCAGCGGGGTGCGGGCTTCGTCAATCAGGATGTTGTCCACCTCGTCCACGATGGCAAAGTACAGCTCGCGCTGGACGATCTCGTCCAGGCTGTAGGCCATGTTGTCCCGGAGGTAATCGAAGCCGAACTCGTTGTTCGTCCCGTAGGTAATGTCGGCCCGATACGCCTCCTGCCTCGGGACGGGCCTCAGGTGCATGAGCCGTTCGTCATGCCCAAGGACCTTCTCGTCCGTGTAGGAAGGGTCGTACAGCCCGGAGAAATCGGGGATGATCACTCCCGTGGAAAGCCCCAGGTAGTAGAAGATCTGGCCCATCCAGCCGCAGTCGCGCCGCGCCAGGTAGTCGTTCACCGTCACCAGGTGCACCCCGCGGCCCACCAGCGCGTTCAGGTACAGGGGCAGGGTAGCAGTCAGTGTCTTGCCCTCGCCGGTCTTCATCTCGGCGATCTTGCCCTGATGGAGCACGATCCCTCCCATAAGCTGCTCATCGAAATGGCGCTGGCCGATGGTGCGCACCGCTGCCTCTCGTACCAGAGCAAAAGCCTCGGGAAGGATCTTGTCGAGGATGGCCTGTTCTTCCTGGAACAGCCGCGCTCGCAGTCGTTTCCACTCGTCCCGTAGCGCAATGCGGCGCTCGGGATCCGTCTCGGCGTCCAGCTCCGCCTGCTTGGCCTCGAGCGCTTCGCGCATCGCCGCGGTACGCGAGGCGATCTCGCGGCGGAACGCCTCGGTCCGCCGGCGCATTTCCTCTTGGGTGAGCTGCCGGATTTCTGGCTCCAGGGCGTTGATCTGGGCTACAAGAGGGGTCAGGGCAGCCAGCACGCGCGCGTTGCTGTCACCCGTGAGTCGTTTCAGCCATCCGAGCATCGCAGACAACACCTCCGGGGAGGGGGTTCCTCCCTTGCTTCCGGCATTATATCCCATCAGACCTGCGGGCGCAAGGCGAACGGTCACTCGAGCGCGGCCACGTGGACGGGAAGCTGCGGGATCAGCTCCATCTGTCCCCGGTACTGGTCGATGACTCCGCTTACCCGGATCCGCGCACCAGCCTGCAGGAGCCTCGAGGCTTCCGCGATCCGCTCCAGAACGCTGTTCCAGAGCAACACTGGGATCTGTCCGGTTGGGTCTTGCAGCAGGAGGCGTTGGCCAGCTGAGAACGGCTCCACGCGGACGACGAGGCCTAGCACCGTTGCCCGGGTGGCGCGGTCCGCCGGGCTGATGGAACCGATGGCTCTTTCAGGCGGCAGCGCACCGGCCGCGAGGATCTCGACTTCGCGGCAGGAAGTGGGCTCGATCTGCCACTCGTCCCGGTAGCGGGCAACGGTGCCGTGGATGCGGAGGTGCGCGCCCTCCATGAGAGCCTCCTGATCCGGACAGCCGTCGTACGTGTTCCCCCACAGCAGCAGTGTGGCCCGTCCGGTCCCGTCCTCCAGCAGGAAGCGGAAGCCTTTGGCAAAGCTCGAGACCCAGAGGACCGTTCCCTCCACAATCACCGTTTGGCCCGAGTAGCTCTGGAGGTCACCAAGGGGGATGACGGCGATTGTGGGCGCGGGCGTCGGCGTGGGCGGAGGCGTGGGCCTCGCAGTGGGGGTCTGAGTCGGCGGCGGGGTCGCTGTCGGGGGCACTGTGGGGAGCACCGTGGGCGTGGAACGCTGGGTGGCTGTCGGGGGAGGTGTGGGGGAGGACGAGGGTGTTGCCGAGGGGGTGTAGGCCGAATCGGACAGGGGACTTGCGGGGGATGCCGGTGTGGGGGAAGCCACACAGCCGGCCGTCCACGCGAGGTACCCGAGCAGCAGCATTGCAACCCGTAAGCGTACGTGTAGGGAATGCGCCACCATATCTTTTCTCCCTTCGTACCGTTCATCGTCGCCTGTCTTTCCAAAGGGGCAAAAGGCGTCGCAGGTCGCTTTCGCGTCTCGGGAGGATCTCCAGACGGTCCCGATACCGGGCGATCCAGCCACACACCCGTGCGGCGCCCCCGGTGAGCAGGCTCAGCGGCACCTCCCGGGCAATCGCCGACGGGACCCACACCGGAAGCGAAGCGGTCCCCCCGTCGAGCTGCAACAGCATCCCCGTTGGGTAGGTGTCCTTGCGCACGAGTTGTCCCTCGGTGCAGACGGGCCGGCCCAGCCACCCTGGACCTACCTCTTCGAGGCGAACGAGCGGCGTGTCAGGTGCTCCGATCAGCAGCACGAGATCCGAAACCTCCTCCGGCACGAGCTCCCAGGCGCCGTCGGTCGACCGCAGCCAGCCTTGCGCCCGGATCTGGGCCCCCACATCGAGCGTCGCAGAGTGCGGAAGACGTTTCCACAATCCCTCGCGCAAGAAGAGCGTCAGCGTCGCGGGGGTCCCTTCCTCGCCCAGGATGAACCGGTAGCCACGGGATGCAGGGAAGACGTGGAGGACAGAACCTTGCACCAGCAGCCACCGGCCGACGTCTTCCGGCGTAACCGAGCTCGGGCCGGCCGGGGGCAGGCGCTCCGGGGAAAGGCTTACGTCTGCCCCCGAAGCCGGGACGACCTGTGGTTGCCCGTGGTAAAGGGAGACCGTTCCCGTGACCCGTACGGCATCGCCCGGGGAGAGCGGGGGGAGGGCCTGCGTCAGCGAGAGGAGCGAGCGGCTGACCGCGATGGGAATCCCGGCTTCCTGGTCGTGCAGGTCGATCAGCGTGATCTCCCGGTGCGGGCGGCGCACATCGCGCACCCATCCCTCTACAACGACGCGTCGGCCGGCCATCTCGGGGACAATCTCCCCCGCGGACAGCGGGGCTGGATCTTCCCGATGGATCTCCACAGCGGAAGGATCCCGCAGATACAACATCGAGCTGCCGGACCGCGGACGCAGGACGCCGGTGACGGTCACCCAATCGCCTACCGTGGGGAAACGCTGGTCCGCGACCAACGCCTGGGCCACGTGGCCGGTGGCGGCAACACGCAGTTCTGTACCGGCGTCCGCGAGCGTGAAATACAGGGCCGGCCCAGCCGGGAAATAGTCCGGCCCACGGACCACACTGCCGCCCGTGCGGATATGAGCCAGGTTGAGTTCGGGCCCTAGCTCCCCGAGTGGGATCAGCGGCGGCGTAAAGAAGCGGGCGGTCAGGAGGCAGGCCGCCGTGCCCAGCCCGGCCAGGAGGAGCACCCAGAGGCGCAGCGCGCGTATGGAGAGGTGCCGTGATGTGGGAATGGTCTGCCCATCATCGGCAAACGTCGAGATACAATCTTCTCCCATCCCATGCTCCTTCAAAATCTTCCCTTGAGTTGATTCTACCATGGTTCGCCCAATTTGTCCAGTCTCTTGCCCCCAGGGGTCTTCCGGGCAGCGCACGCCCGCCGTTCCTAGGGGCCACACGCCCTTGCGCCGAGACTGGATGTGTTTGCCAACGGGGGGAGCGTGGAGTATAATGACGGCGCACTATCCGGGGTGCGGTCTCAAGGCGGTCGCTTGGTTTCCGCAGGAGCACTGGGATGGAACGGAAGATCCGGGTATTGGTGGCCAAGCCAGGGCTGGACGGTCACGATCGCGGAGCCAAAGTGGTGGCGCGCGCGCTTCGGGATGCCGGCATGGAGGTCATCTACACCGGTCTCCAGCAGACGCCGGAGATGATCGTCGAGGCCGCTTTGCAGGAGGATGTGGACGTCGTCGGGCTGTCGATCCTTTCCGGGGCTCATATGACGCTCCTCCCGCGCGTGACCGAGCTGTTGCGCCAGCGTGGAGCGGATGACATCTTGGTCATCGCGGGCGGGATTATCCCCGATGAGGATATCGAGCCACTCCGACAGGCGGGCATTGCGGCCATCTACGGCCCGGGTACTTCGACCCGCGAGATCATCGAGTTTATCCGTGCCCACGTTCGGGCCCGCTAGCCGGCCGCGGAGTGCTGGCGGGAAAGAGCGTCTCTTCGCAAAGAGGAGCGGCAGCAGCGTCGATGGACTGGGTCGGGCGGATCCTGGAAGGCGACCGACGGGCACTGGCCCGCGCGATGACCCTGGTGGAACGGGGCGACCCGACGAGCCGGGTCATCCTTCGCCAGGTTTACCCCCATACCGGCCGTGCGCACATCGTGGGGATCACCGGGTCTCCAGGGACGGGGAAAAGCACGCTGGTGAATGCCCTGACGCGCTGCTTTCGCGAGCGTGGGCGGACCGTCGGCATCATCGCCGTCGATCCCTCTTCCCCTTTTAGCGGTGGAGCGCTCCTGGGAGACCGTATCCGGATGCAGGAACTTGCAGGCGACCCCGGGGTGTTCATCCGCAGCATGGCTTCGCGCGGGCACTTGGGAGGCCTTGCGCTCGCGACAGGCGATCTCGTCAAACTGCTGGACGCGGCAGGGTTTTCGCCTGTCCTCGTGGAAACGGTGGGGGCAGGTCAGGCGGAAGTTGAGGTGGCGCACACGGCACACACGGTGGTCGTAGTGGAGGCGCCGGGCCTGGGGGACGACATCCAGGCGATCAAGGCCGGTATCCTGGAAATCGCCCACATCCTGGTGGTGAACAAAGCCGATCTTCCGGGCGCGGATCGGCGCGTTGCCCAGCTCGAGGCCATGCTCAGCATGGGGAACGCGGATGCGCCCTGGACGCCGCCTGTCCTGCGTACCGTCGCCTATCGCGGGGATGGAGTGGAGGAACTCGCCGAGGCGATCGAGCGCCACTGGGCGTTCCTTTCGTCTGCGGGAGGGCTGGAAGCGTTCCGACGGCGTCAGGCCGAGCAGGAGTTTGAGGAAGCGCTGCGGTTCGAAGCCATGCGGATGCTTCGAGAGCGGGTTCTCGATCCCGAGCGGCATCGTGAGCTCGTGGAACGGATCTGCCAGCGAGAACTCGATCCCTACAGCGCCGCAAGCAAAGTGCTGGCGGCCATCCGGAGCTAGAAGGAGGTGATGGGGTCGCGGGGCGTTTCCGATTGTCGCAAGGTGGTGGATGAGCAGAGATCGATCGCTGGAGGAGAACCATGTCACGGTGGACCAGAGTGGTGGTGATCGTGTTGCTGGTGGCGGCGTTGCTCCCGGTGCTTGCTGCTTGTGGGAAGCCGGCGCTCGGGACGGCAGAAAATCCTATCGTCATGTCGTTTGTCCCGTCCGGCGACACCCAGGAGATCATCAAGGGGGGCGAGCAGATCGCCCAGATGCTTTCTAATAAGACGGGGCTGGTCATCAAGGCGAACGTCGGCACGAACTTTGCCGCCGTGCGCGAGGCGATGGGTGCTGGGCAAGCGCACATCGGGTGGCTGAACACCTTCAACTATGTGCTCGCCCACGAGAAGTACGGCGTGCAGGTGGCACTGGTCACGGTACGCTTTGATCGGACGACCTACCGGGGCCAGATTGTCGTCCGCGCCGACAGCGGGATCACCAAGCTCGAGGACCTCAAGGGCAAGACGATGTGCTGGGTGGACACAAACTCGACCTCGGGCTATATCATCCCGCGCATCACCTTGAAGGCTAACGGGATCGATCCGGACAAAGATTTTGCCAAGACGGTCGAGGCGGGGTCCCACAACAACGTCATTATGGCGGTCTATAACGGCGACTGCGACGCAGGGGCCACCTACGACGACGCCCGCAACTCGGTCGAGAAGGATGTCCCTGATGTGAAGCAGAAGGTTGTTGTCCTGACCTACACCTCCGATATCCCCAACGACACCGTCTCCTTCATCAAGGACTTTCCGGCCGACCTGCGGGACAAGATCGTGAACGCGCTGCTGGAGATCGCCCAGACTGAAGAAGGAAAGGCCGCTCTGAAGACCGTCTACAGCATCGCCGGTCTGCAGAAGGTCGACGATTCCTTCTACGATACCTTCCGTGCCGACCTGAGCAAGGCCGGGATCAATATCGAGGAGCTGGCGAAGTAGCCGCAGCGCGTACCGGGGCGGGGAGCGCGATCTCCCCGCCCCGGTACGGCATCCGCGCCGTTCACTAGCCGCAGGAGGCTCGGTGTGCTGCAGGTGGAGCACCTGACCAAAGTCTTCCCTGGGGGCGTGGTGGCCCTGCACGACGTCAGCTTCACAGTGGAGGAGGGCGAGTTCCTGGCGGTGATCGGCCTGTCGGGCTCGGGCAAGTCCACCCTCCTTCGCTGTATCAACCGCCTGATCGAGCCCACCGCGGGGCGCATTGTTTGGAACGGGGTCGACATCACGGCAGCACGAGGCGAGGAGCTGCGGCGGATCCGCCGACAGATCGGCATGGTGTTTCAGCAGTTCAACCTGGTGAAGCGCTCCTCGGTGATGACGAACGTCCTGTCCGGCCGCCTGGGGTACGCGCATCCCGTGCTCAGTCTGCTGCACATCTTTTCCCCGGAGGATCACGCGCGGGCGATGGCCGCGCTGGAACGCGTGGGGATTCCGGACAAGGCGCACGTCCGCGCCGATCAGCTGTCCGGCGGGCAGCAGCAGCGGGTCGGGATCGCCCGCGCGCTCATGCAGGAACCGAAGCTGATCCTGGCGGACGAGCCAGTGGCGAGCCTGGACCCGGTGCTCGCCCATTCGATCCTGCAGTACTTGGAGACGCTGAACCGTGTGGATCGGATCACCGTGATCTGCAGCCTTCACTTCCTCGATCTCGTGCATCGATACGCGACGCGCGTGATCGGCCTCAAGGACGGGCGACTGGTATTCGAAGGGCACCCGAAGGAGCTCACCCGAGAGCGTTTCAAGGAAGTCTACGGCGAGGAAGCGGAGATGGTCACCGTAGGCGGGCAGACGCTCGACTGAGGGGATGGAGATGGGGACAACGCCTCGCCGTCTCGTCCTTCCTCCTTGGCTGGCCGGTCTCCTTTCGCTGTTGGTTCCAGGCGCGGGCCAGATCCTGCAGGGCGCTGCCGGCCGTGGGGTGGGGCTTTTCCTGACGCTTGCGGGATTGGCCGGCCTGGTCTTCTGGCAGCGGGTGCCGCTGTTGCTCGTTCCTGTCGGGGCGGTTTGGTTGTGGGGGGCCTGGGATGCCTACCGGCAGGGGAAAGGCCGTGCCGCCAGCACGGTGGTGCCGTTCCTGTTGGGGGCGCTGGTTGTCTATACGCTGGGCGCCCGGGCGACCGAGCTGCGTCCGCAGCGCCTGATCACGAATTGGCCGGCCGTGCGCCCGATCGTGCGGGCACTCCTGCGCCCCGAGCTCCTGGCTTACCCCACGGAAGACCGCATCGGCGGCGTGCCGTTCCAGGTGCCCTGTGTGGAACCGCTGCCGGAACCGGAGGGCCGGCCGACGATCACACCCACCCTTCGCACCAACGTCCGTTGCGCAGCGATGGGAGAGACCATCACCGTGGAGGGGGAGGGTTTCTTCCCCGATTTCGAGGTGGAGATCTGGTGGCAGAACCCGATCGGGGATTACCAACGGATCCTTCGGGAGGGAAAGCCCCTGGTCGTGCGCTCGGACGTCCGGGGCCACTTCCAGGTGGCCATCGAGGTGCCGACGACCGCAGTCCCCCTGGACCGCCTTCCTGCACCCGGCCAGACGCAGACACATCGGGTAGAGGCCCGTCAGCATCGGCCCTACGGGACCCTTCAGCCGACCGAAACGCTGCGTCTGGTGGTGGCCAAGATTGGCGAAACGATCGCGCTTGCCTTTCTGGCGACGGTGTTGGCGGTGCTCTTTGCCCTGCCGGTCAGCCTGCTGGCGGCTCGAAACCTGATGGGGGGGCACTGGAGCACAAGGGCGATGTACTACCTGGTGCGCACCTGGTTGAACGTCGTGCGCTCGGTCGAGACGCTGATCTGGGCGATTATTTTCGCCGTCTGGGTGGGGCTGGGTCCCTTTGCAGGAACCCTGGCGCTGTTGCTTCATTCGATCGCTGCTCTCGGCAAACTCTACTCCGAGGCCGTCGAGGCGATCGACCCGGGGCCGATCGAGGCAGTGCGGGCCACGGGCGCAAGCTGGGCGCAGGTGGTCGTCTACGCCGTCTGGCCACAGTTTGCGCCCTCGTTTCTGGCGTTCACCCTTTACCGTTGGGACATCAACGTCCGCATGTCCACCGTGATCGGCCTGGTTTCCAATGCCGGGTTAGGCTTCCTGATCGTGCAATGGATTCGGCTCAGCCGCTACAACGCGATGGCCACCTCGATCATCGCCATCGTGCTCGTGGTGGCGGCGCTGGATTATGCCAGCGCGCTCTTTCGCCGCCGAATTATCGAAGGGGTCCCCGTGCCGGCGGAAGAAACGATCCCGGTTGCGGAGCTGCCCCCGGTGTGGCGGCGCATCTGGCAAGGCGTTCCCATCCTCCTGCTGGCGGCCCTGCTGACGGGCGTTCCAGCCGCCCTGGTGCTGGGCCGCCTGGGGCCGATGCCGCGGACGGCCGTGGCCCTACTGCTGGTGGCGGTGGTGATAGCTGGATGGCTGTGCCAGGTGCGGCGTCCGGTTCCCCGGGCACTGGCGGGGGGGCTGGTGGCCCTTCCGCCCGTTGTGGCCTGGCTGGCGTTACAAGTCACCTCGGGATCTCCCGCAGTGCAGGCCACTGCGGTGCTGGCCTCAACGATCGCCGGGCTGGCAGTGGTCGCCCTGGTTCCCGTGAAGGCGCTGCGCCGTTACTGGCTCCCGGGAGTCGCCACGCTTGGCTTTCTGGTGCTATTCCTGTGGTCCTGGAGACTGGCGGAGGTCGATCTGGCGAAGCTGGTCGCGAAGGCGCCCCAGGGAGTGCGGACGGCGCGTGCTTTCCTGACGCCGGAGCTCGTAGTTCGGCCGACCGAGGCCGTGACGGTGAGCGCGGTACTACCCGTGCCGTGCGGAGTCGGCGAGCCGGCCACGGTTTCCTCATCGGGGCCGCAAATCGTCCTTTCAGCGACCTGCGGCAATCCGGGCGATCCGCTGGTCATTCGTGGCCTAGGATTGCCCCCGCGGACCGACGTTTCCGTACGCTGGGTGCGGGCCGACGGCGCTTTCCTGCGCGTGAAGGAGAACTGCTGCCGCACGGATCAACGAGGGAATCTCGAGGTCGAAACCCGGATCCATCCGCTGCTAGAGATCCATCCAGAACTTGGGCAGACGGTGCCTGGGCGGGTGGAAATCGCCTGGAAGCAGGCAGTGGGTGGCCTTCGGGCTGCCCCTGCGGTGCGCGTCGTCTTCGATCTCTCTTTGGTGACGCTGTTAATGGCCCTTCTGGCCACCACGCTTGGCTCGGTGGTCGCGATTCCGGTGAGCTTCCTGGCCGCCCGCAACGTGATGGGGCGGACCGTGCTTGGGCGCGCGACCTATCAGGTCACACGCACCGCCCTGAACCTCTGGCGGTCCGTGGAGCCGCTCATTCAGGCGCTCATCTTCGCGTCCTGGGTTGGCTTCGGCCCGTTTGCCGGGGTCCTCGGGCTGGGAATGTGGAACATCCCGAACCTGGCAAAGCTCTTCTCGGAGGCGATCGAGGAGATCGATACCGGGCCTGTCGAAGCAGTCACAGCGACCGGGGCGACGCGGCTGCAAACGCTGGTGTACGCGATCGTCCCCCAACTGATTCCCGGCTTTCTGGCCTTTATCCTCTACCAGTGGGATATCAGCATCCGCATGTCGACCGTGATCGGATTCGTGGGAGGCGGAGGGCTAGGGCAACAGTTTCTGGCCTGGGTGGGGCTGGACGAGTACGGGAAAGCGGCCACCGCGCTGTGGGCCATCGTGGCGATGGTGTGGGGCATGGACTATGTGAGCGCCCGGGTGCGCGAACGGGTCATCGCTGGCGCGCGCTAACGTTTTTGCCTTACGTAGAAGCGCTCCGTTGGACATTGGCACGACCGACGGTGATCCCGCGGCTCACGGGGGTTCCGCCTGTGGGCTGCACGTTATTGTTCTTCCGCCAGCCGTGCAAGCTCCTCTAGATCTGCCTGGAGCTGCTCCATTTCCCTGCCGTAGCAAGACCAGTCCCCGCTACGTAGGCACTCCTGTGCCGCGCGGTAGTGTTCCGCCGCGGAACGCGCGAGATCTTCCCACCCTCGCTGCGGGGGAGGGACGCTGCCCGTCAGTACCTGCCGCAACGCGTTCCCGAGCGTTTCCGCCATGACAATCTGGTTGCCGTAGGCCACGATGACGCGCCGGAGTTCTGGGATCTGCCCCGTCTCGGACTGCAGGTAGAGCGGCCGCACATAAAGAAGGCTGTGCTCGACCGGCACGACCAGCAGGTTGCCCAGGATCACTTGGGAGCCATGTTGGTTCCAAAGGGTCAGTTGCTGGGAGATGTAGGGGTGTTGGTTCGTGCGGGCCTCGATTTGGAAGGGGCCGTACACGAGGCTCTGCTTGGGGAATTTGAACACCCCCAAGCGGCCGTAGTTTTCTCCGTCGCACTGCGCGTGCATCCAGGCGATCAGGTTGTCGCGATTCACCGGGGTGAAGGGCACCATCAGCAGGAATTCCTCCCGTTCCCAGCCCGGAAGGCGCATGATGACATAGTAGCTGTCGATGTCATGCAGCTCGCCCAGGTAGGTCTCTTTGGCGAACTGCCAGGCATCCTCCTTGTTGTAGAAGACCTTCGGGTCGCGCATATGATAGGTGGCATACACATAGCTCTGGATGCGAAAGATGTCCTCGGGATAACGCCAGTGCGCACGGAGCCCGGCCAGCATCTCGGAAACGGGCCGAAAGAGGCTGGGGAAGATTGCCTGGTAGGTGCGCACGATGGGGTCGTTCGGGTCCACCACGTAGAACGTCGTTGTACCCTCGTAGGGATCGATCACCACCTTGACCGAGTTCCGGATGTAGTTCAGACTGCCGTACGGCTCCGAATACGGGTACATATTGCTGAGCGTGAAGGCATCCTGCAGCCAGTAAAGTTTCCCGTCCAGGATGACCGGGTACGGGTCATAGCCATAGGCCAGGAACGGCGCCAGGGTCTCCACCCGATCCTGGACGGTGCGGTGGAACAGGATCCGGCTGTCCGGGGAAAGGTAGTTGCTGAAGAGGATTGGGAGATCCCCAAAGCGCAGCGCGAATGCGAGCCTCCGTAAGATTCCTCCCAACGGGACACCATCCTTTCCCTCATAGCGCGTGTAGACGTTCTCGTCCCCTTTCGGATAGTCGAACTCGTCCGCGCCCGTGTGGACGATCACATAGTCCGTGGTCTCCTCGCCGATGTAGATCTCCGGCCGCGCCAACCGCAGCTCTTCATAGGTCGTGCGCGGTGGGATATCACGGATGAAGAAACAGGGTTGTCCCTCCTCGCAGACCTCGTTGACCGGGCTCATGACGACCCCGTAGCCGTGGGTATATACCAGGTGGCGGTTCTGCCATGTCTGAGCTGCCTCAGGCAACTCCTCGACGGAAAGCTCGCGTACGGCCAGCTCGACCTCGCGGTACTTGCCACTGATGTAGTACCGCTCGACATCGATGTCGTGAAAATTGTAGTAGAGGCGGATTTCCTGAAGCTGGCTATAGGTGTCATAGAGGGGACGATGGTCCCAGAGGCGGATGCTTTCCAGAGTCGCGTGGTTGCGGTTGACTGCGTCCAGGGTCAATGTGCCCGTGACCGGGTACTCGACCTCTTGCACGTCTTCTAGCGCGTAGGCGGCGAGCGTGTATCGGATCGTATTCTCGATATAGGGGCTTTCCAGCGCGAGCTCGCTCGGGCGCACCCGGAAGGTCTGGACGAGCGCCGGGTAGATCGTGCCAAGCACTACCAGGCAGAGCAACCAGATCGCCACGCCCGCAACCAGGAATCCCGAACGCCTCAATCGAACGTTCACAGCCAGCAGCAGGGCGCACCCGAGTACCACCCAGACCAGGATGGCGTAGGCGGGCCAACGCGCGTGCACATCGGTATAGCTGGCGCCGAAGGCGGCCCCGTGGCGGGAATAGAGCAGCAAGTAGATCTTGAGCCGGTAGTCCCAGGCCTTGACCAGCAGGAAAAGGGCACCCAACAAGGAGAGATAACCGACTGCGCGCCGCTCCCACCTCTTACGGCGGAAGCCCAGAAGATAGATCAAAACTGTCCCCACTAGAGCCGCCCCGGTCAGCCACAGGAGAAACGTCCTGACATCCAGCAGGAGGCGAAGCCGGAAGAGGTAAAAGCCCAGGTCCCGACCGAACAGGGGATCCGTTGTTCCCACCGTCGTCCCGTACAGGAAGCGCAGCACGCGCATCCATTTGCTTTGGGCGATACTGCCAAGGACAACGCCCCCTGCGCTCGCGAGCGTCCACAGGATGGCCTGGACTGCCGGACTCCAGCCCTTGGATGTTCCCGTGTCCACTGCGACATCCCGTTGGGACCGGCGAGGAAATGCGCGCAACGCGAGGTTCCAGGAGAGGCCCAAGAAAAGGGCGCCGACTAGACCTGCGCCGAAAAAGAGGAGCACACGGGTGACCACCTGGGTGCGGAACACCTGGCCATAGCCCAGATACTCAAACCACAGGGCATCCGTGTAAAGCCGCACGCCCAGTGTCATCGCCAGGATCAGCAGGACGAGCAACACCACAAGCGCTAGCCATCGGACTGTGCCCACGCGCCTCTCCGGCCCACCCCACACTCCCCGGTGCCGCAGATACACGGCCAGCACGCTCAAGCCGGCCAGCACGATGAGCCCAATGAGCACTGCCCAGGCACCGGACGCGATCAGGGTCACGAGCACCAGAGCGGCAATCGAGCTGAGGGCGATCATCCAGCCTTTGCCCTTCGAAGTCATCGCTATCTCCTCCGCAAGCGGCTCGGGTCCACTATGACCGAGGCTCGGCCTCCAATGCATCCAGCTGCCGAGCGATCCCCACTGCCAACCGCACGGCCCGTTCCATTGTCTCGGCGTTCAGCTGCGCCAGTGTGTCCCCTGCCTCAAGTCCAGGAGGGGCCAGGGTGTCCTCTCCGAATGCCATCAGGCTCATGGCCCGGTAGCCCCGAACCTGGGCAGCCTGAGCATCCGTACGCATCGCCCGAAAAGGCCGCGCCCGAACATCCGGGTCGGCACGGCGCGCCAACTCGATGAGCACGGGGTCCGCGCGATGCGGCCACAGCACCCCTTCGGCGGAAACGACAGCGAGCTCCCCGCAGCCGATGCTGTCCAGGTTCAAGAAGAACGCCGCGTCCTTCGGGAAAGGGTAGTGGCGGAGGAAGTGGCGCATCCCGTGGAGGCCGGACTCTTTGCTCCCGGTGGCGACGAACCAGAGCGCGGTATGCTGCGGATCGTTGAGCTCTTGGGCAAGCCGCAGGAGCACAGCAATGCCCGAGGCGTTGTCGTTTGCGCCCGCAACGTAGGGCATCCTCGTTTCCCGATAAGCGATGGCCAGGGCCGAGAGTGCCAGAGTCACGGCCGGGACCACTTGCAGGGACATCGACCAGGTACCGCCCAGCGCCCACCGCAGCGCGGTAAACGGGGGAAGGGATGTCAGCGCTGCCGCCACAATGAGGAACGACCATCGGCGGCCGGTCATCCCCCACCGGTGGAACGGGAAGGCAACCCGAGCGCTATCGAGGTGGGCAACGAACACCAGGTGCCTTCGCTGTTCCTGACTGGACGGCCGTGTCCCGATCACGTTCTGGCTCTTGCCCGATGGCAGCCAGAAGGAGACCACCGGGAACGACAGTGTTTCGAGCACGAACCCGACCAGGAGCAGCACGCTCAAGGCCAGCGCGGCAGCAGGACAGACACGGTGCAGCAAGGGCGTGAGCGCACCCATCAGGTAGAGCAATCCATAGGGCCAACCGGATGTGGCGACCGCGCGGAAGGGTTGGAGTTCCACCGCAAGCCCAATTTCTCGCATCCTCGCGTTCACGGTTGCCGCGGCACGGGCCTCGGCCGGAGAAGTGGACGGACGTGGGCCGACCTCCTCTGCCAGGGAACGCACGATCCCTATCACGTCCTGCATCACTATTTCGCCTCCTTACCTTCCCCTACGGCCCACGCAGGACAGAAGTTGCGCTCGACAGCCACCCTACAACTGCGGGTGCCGTTCGATACGTACAAGCCGAACGCATCGGCCGTCTGGCCATATCGCAGAGGGGCTGCCCACGGTGGGACGCTACGGCGCCTCAGCCAATGCCCGCTTGAGCACCTGGATCGCGGGGATCGAGGTGGGATCGGCGCGATACAACATGGCCAGGTAGTAGCTCGTGGCATCCCCCAGAAGGACGGCCGTCAAGATCTGCGCCAGTGGTCCGCAACCGCGCCCCGACACCGTTCGACAGGGGGTCCCGCTTTCCTCGAGGATCTGACGCGTGATGCTCAGGCGCAGGCGGTTCCGCGGATGGTCGGCCTCCGAGGCCAAGAAGATCGCCCGGACGTTGGAGGCCAGGCGTTGAGGGTGGGCCGTGCCAGCAACGACGTTGTGGTCCATCTCCGGGAGCTCTTCGTAGATGGCCCAGGACTTGCTGTTCTCGTTGAACTGGCCTTTCCACCGGCGGGCGACCGGGGCCAGCAACCCAGCCCCGCAGATGAAGGGAAGATGGCCGTGCAGCCAGCGTGCGAGCTCCTTGGCCGGGTTGCGTTCCTCGGGCGTCTCGGGGCGCACCTCGCGTGCGAGTTCCTCCAACACCAAGATCGCCTCCTCGACCTGCGGTGTGGGATCGGGGAGCAAGCCCAGGCGTACAAGCACTCCCAGTAGAAGCACGAAGCTATATCCCAGCGCTTCGCGCGGCTGGGCAGGGTAGTCGAATCGGAGCACCGAGGATCCCCACTCCTCTGCTCGTTGTGCTAGCTCCCCTCCCGTGGTCACTGCCACCACCACAGCCCCGCGCCGCCGCGCCTCTCCAGCCGCAGAAAGCGTCTCCTCCGTATTGCCCGAGTAGCTTGAAGCGATGACCAGCGTGTGTCCCCCCACAAAGGCAGGCAAACCGTAGTCACGATGGATCACCACCGGTATAGCAGCCCAGCGCTCGGCGAGCGACTTCAACAGGTCACCGCCGATGGCAGAGCCTCCCATACCGGCGATTACGATCGCCCGGGGGGGTGCCGGCAGCAGGGGAGGAGACCATTTCGCCGCGATCTCCCAGGCCTGACGGCACTGGCCCGGCAGATCGAAAAGGCGTTCCCTGGCGCGCGAACGGTCGATCTCCAGGTAAGTGTTCGGGTCGTCTAGATCGGGAAGGGGTAGAATCGTGGCCACACTGTCCTCCTTCGATTGGGCAGTTTCCCCGCCCGCCGGTGAGTATAGCATAGGGGCGGGGGATCGGTCAAGGGTTTGCGCCTCGTTCCCAAACCTGATAGAATAGGCCTGTCGGACAGATTCCGGGGGTTGTCGTTCGATGGGGTACACCTTTACCGTGGCCAATCAAAAGGGCGGTGTAGGCAAGACCACGACCGCGGTTCACCTCAGCGCCTTCCTGGCAAAGCGTGGGTATCGGGTGCTCCTGGTGGACGGCGACCCCCAGGGGAACGCGACCACCAGCCTGGGGATCTCCAAGAGCGCGCTCCAGGCCACGCTGTACGAAGCCCTTTTGGACCATCTTCCCCTGGACCGGGTGATCCTCCCCACAGGCAGAGCGGGACTGGATCTGGTGCCGTCGACCATACAGCTGGCGGGAGCAACGGTCGAGTTGCTAGGCCAAGAAGGTCGAGAGCAGCGACTGGAGCAGGTCCTTCGCCCTTGCCGGGAGATCTACGATTTCATTTGCATCGATGCCCCGCCATCGCTGGGGTTACTGACGGTGAACGCGCTGGTTGCCTCCCAAGGCGTCCTGATCCCGCTCCAGTGTGAGTACCTGGCGATGGAGGGGCTGTCCCAGCTTCTGGGCACCGTGCGGCGTATCCAGGAGCGGCTGAACCCACGCCTGCACCTGATTGGCATCGTGATGACGATGTACGATGGACGCACGCGCCTCTCGCTGGAGGTCGTGCAGGAGATGCAGCGCCATCTTCCGGGGCGCGTCTTCCATACGCTGATTCCACGCACTGTTCGGCTCGGCGAGGCCCCGAGCCACGGTCGGACGATTTGGGAGTACGATGCCCACAGTTCCGGGGCGCTGGCCTACGAGCAGTTTGGGTTAGAGTTCCTGGCGCGCCTGGGGTTGGTGCGCGGTTCACATGCGGGGGAGGCAGGGCATGTCGGAGCGTAGACGGCTCGGACGGGGACTCGACGCTCTCATCCCCACGACGGGAGAAGGGGAAGGGATCCGACAGATCCCGCTAGAGCAGATCGTGCCCAACCCGCATCAGCCCCGCCAGCGGGAAGACCCCGAAGCGCTGCGGGATCTGGCGGCCTCCATCGCCGCCCACGGGGTCCTGCAGCCGGTCATCGTGACCGAGGTGCTCGGTTCGCTTCCGCCGACCTATCAGCTGGTCGCTGGGGAACGGCGATGGCGTGCGGCGCGGCAGGCCGGCCTGACATCCATTCCTGCGATCGTCAAGGAGGTCTCCCCAAGGCAAATGGTCGAGCTGGCGCTGGTGGAGAACCTGCAGCGGGAGGACCTGAACCCGCTTGAGGAGGCCGAAGCCTACCGGGTGCTGGTCGAGGAGTTTGGTCTGAGCCACGACGATGTGGCCCGCCAGGTCGGGCGCAGCCGGCCGGCGGTGAGCAATACCCTGCGCCTCTTGCAGCTCCCGGACGCGGTACGGCAGCGCCTCGCCTCGGGCGAGCTTTCGGCCGGCCACGCGCGGGCGCTGCTGGCGCTCCCATCGGCGGAAGCCCAGGTGGCGGCCATGCAGCTCGTGTTGCGCCGCGGGTTGAGCGTGCGCCAGACCGAGCGGCTGGTGCGCAGCCTGCTGCGCCGAGCGGCGAAGCCGCAGGAAGTGCCGGGCAAAGACCCGGAAACGGCCGCTCTGGAGGCCCGCCTGCAAGAGTGCCTTGGCACCCGGGTTTCCATCCACCGGGGACGCAAAGGAGGCCGACTGGTCATCTATTTCTACTCGGATGAGGAACTGGAGGCGTTGCTACGACGGTTGGAGTAGCCCGCCGCGTGCGGGCACCCATAAGGAGGTTGCTATGCCGCTGGTCAATTCCCGTGCGCTGTTCGAACGCGCGTCCCGCGAGGGCTATGCCATCGGCGGGTTCAACGTGAACAACATGGAGATCCTCCAGGGAATCGTGGACGCTGCCGAGGAAAAGCGCGCTCCGTTGATCCTGCAGGTCTCGGCCGGGGCACGCCGGTATGCCCGGCATGAATACCTGACCAAGCTGGTGGAGGCGGCCGTGCTCACGAGCACGGTTCCCATCGTGCTGCACCTCGACCACGGGGAGGACTTTGCCATCTGCAAGGCGTGCATCGACGGAGGGTTTACCTCGGTGATGATCGACGGCTCCCGCTTGCCGTTCGAGGAGAACGTTGCCCTGACACGCCAGGTCGTGGAATACGCCCATCCGCGCGGGGTCACGGTCGAGGCAGAGCTCGGGCGACTTGCCGGCATCGAGGACGATGTGTCGGTATCTGCCCAGGAGGCGCGCTTTACCGATCCGGACCAGGCGGCCGAGTTCGTGGCACGGACTGGCTGCGACTCCCTGGCGATCGCGATTGGCACGAGCCACGGGGCCTACAAGTTCAAGGGCGAGCCCCGCCTTGCCTTCGACCGCCTTCGGGCCATCGTGGCCAAGCTGCCCCCGGGGTATCCCCTTGTGCTCCATGGCGCGTCGAGTGTCCTGCCGGAACTGGTGCAGCTCTGTAACGCCTACGGCGGCAACATCCCGGGTGCGCAGGGCGTCCCAGAGGAAATGATCATCGAGGCGCGCAAGATCGGCATCCGCAAGGTCAACATCGACACCGACCTTCGCTTGGCGTTCACGGGGGCGGTGCGCAAATACTTGTTCGAACATCCGGAAGAGTTCGACCCGCGCAAGTACCTGGCACCTGCCCGCGAGGCCATCCGGCAGGTCGTGCTGCACAAGCTCGAGGTATTGGGATGTGTGGGAAAGGCGGACTGAAGGGAGCCGCTGGACCGCCGTTCGAAGGAGGGAACGATGCCCAAAGGGTACCTGACCTTTGTGCTCCACTCGCACATGCCTTATGTTCGCCAGGCCGGCCGGTGGCCCTTCGGAGAGGAGATGCTCCACGAGGCGATGGCGGAGACTTACCTACCGCTGCTAAACGCACTGTACGACTTGCGCGCCGAGGGCATCCCTTATCGCCTGACCGTGGGAATCACCCCCATCCTTGCCGAACAGCTGGCCGACCCTGAGGTGCTCGATCACTTCGAGACCTTCCTGCTGGAAGAGGTGGAGCGGGCACACGAGGATGTGGAGCGCTTCCAAAGGGAGGAAGCGACGGCGCCCAACGGTGCGCACTTGTTCTACCTGGCGCGTTTTTACGAGGAGTGGTACCGGAATCTCCTGGGCGCGTTCCGTGAGCGCTTCCGGCGCGATCTGGTCGGGGCGTTTCACCTGCTTCAGGACGAGGGGTACATCGAGATTCTCACCAGCGCGGCAACCCATGCCTACCTGCCTTTGATGGAACGCGATTCGACCATCTACGGGCAGTTGCGTACGGGTGTGACGAGTTACTTGCGCCATTTTGGCCGCCTGCCGCGTGGCATCTGGCTTCCGGAGTGCGGGTATCGGCCAGCGTTCTACAAGGTCGAAGAGGGGCGCGAGATCCTCAAGCCGGGCCTGGAAGAGTTCCTGGCAGAGCTGAACCTGCGCTATACCTTTGCCGAGACCCACGCGATCGAGCGTGGGCGCCTGAGCGGAAAGGCGGCCGGTGACGTGATCGGACCCTATGGCGGGCCGCCGAAGCGAAAGCTCGTAGTGCCCCTAGAAGAAGGGCAGAAAGCAGAGCGCACGACCTTTCGGCCCTATTACATCCAGACCTCCACCGTGGCCGTGTTCGGACGAGATGCCCGCACGGGAAAGCAGGTGTGGTCGGCCTCGGAAGGGTATCCGGGGGACTTTGTCTACCGCGAGTTCCACCGCAAGGACGACCTTTCCGGGATGCAGTACTGGCGCGTCACCGGGGACCGCGTGGGCCTGGGGGAAAAGGAGCTTTACGATCCCTATCACGCCTTTCACCGCGCACAGGAGCATGCGGCCCACTTTGTGGAGGTCGTGCGGGAGCACCTGCTGGGATACTGGACGCGGAGCGGCCGGCCCGGGATTGTCGTCGCCGCCTATGATACGGAACTGTTCGGACATTGGTGGTTCGAGGGCATCAGCTGGCTGAAGGAGGTCCTGCTGCGCATTTCCCGGGACCCTGATTTGGCCGTGATCACCGCAGGGGAATACCTCGAGCAGTATCCGCCCGAAGAGGCGATCGTCCTTCCGGAGGGGTCCTGGGGAAAGGGGGGTGACCACTCCACCTGGATGAACCCAGAGACGGAGTGGATGTGGCCCCTGATCCACGAGGCGGAGCGGCGGATGGAGCGGCTGGTTGCGCGCTTCCCGGACGCCGATGGCGAGCGACTCGAGGTGCTCAAGCAGGCCGCGCGCGAACTCCTGCTCTTGGAGAGCAGCGACTGGCCGTTCCTGATCGATACCGGACAGGCGGTGGCGTACGCGACCGATCGTTTCCAGGGGCATCTGGCACGATTCAACCGACTGTGTCTCCTGGCGGAAAGACCTTCCCTCGATGGGGCAGATCGCGATTACCTGCAGGAGTGCCAGCGCCTGGACAATCCCTTTATGAACCTGGATTATCGCGTGTTCGCCGCGCGCGAAGGGGTGGCCGGATAACCGATGGCGCAACCTACGGACAACCGCAGAGGATTTCCCGAAGGAGTGGCGGGGATCCCTGCGATACGCTTACGTGTTGCCCTCTCCCACTGGGCCATGCCGGTCCTTCTGGTGCTCACCCTCCTCGGGGTAGGGCTCGCCTACCAGGTCGATACCATCTACCGGATCGATGCCGGCAACTACTTCGATCGGCCATTCCTTCGGGGCTTCCACGACCGGGAAGATATCGGTGGCACGGAGCCGTTCCGCTGGACCGGGGCACGCGCGGAAGTGCGCTTTCCCGGCGTGGGGGCCCAGGACCGCTGGCTCCTGGTGCGGCTGGGAGGACACGAGTATCCGGGCTTGGCCGACCGCGTGGTCACGGTTGAGGCAAACGGGCGGGAGATTGGAAGGATCGTCGTCCGGAAGGGCTGGCAGGAGTACCGGTTTTGGATCCCCGCCGCTCTCCAACAACGTGGATCCTTGCGCGTCGTGTTGGAGACAGAGCCGTTCGTCCCTGCCTCTGTCGTCGGAGGAGAGGACGACCGCCTTGTAGGGGTAAAGGCTAGCCGGGTCGAACTGGTGCCGATGCGCAGCGGACTTGCCCTGGGGTGGCCCGCGTCGGTGCCTTTGCTGGCGAGCGTGGTTGTGGCCACCGGGGTATACCTGGGCCTGGCGATGTGGGTGCTGCGGCCCGTGTGGGCCGCGGCGTTTGGTCTGCTCATATCCGCTGCCCTTTCGTGGGCCCTTGCCGCGCACAGGCTTCAGGCAGCGGCCTACCTCCCGCGGCTCGCGGGAGGGACGCTGCTGGGCCTGCTGCTGGTTCCCCTGCTCGGAGTCCTCGCGCGGCAAATGTACCGTTGGAGCGGTGTGGCTGCGGCACCGTGGGCATTGCGTACGTTGCAGGGGATGTTCCTCATAGGCTTCTGGCTGAAAGCCTGGGGGCTTCTCTACCCGACCAGTGTGGCGATCGACTTGAAGTGGCACCTGTTCCAAGCCCAGCGCATTGTGGACGGCGAGCTGGCAGCGCTTTATCGCCCTGGGGCGCTCGCTTTTTGGATCACGCCGGAGCAGTGGAGCGGCGGCGCGGAGGCCGCAGTCCCATACACTCCTTTCTACCACCTCACCGCAGCGGCCTTCTTTTTCTTGCCCTGGCCGCCGTATGTCACGGCGAACCTACTGAGCGTGTTCCTGGATACAAGCCGGGGGTTCCTTATTTTTGGACTGGCGCGCAAGCTGGGCATGAGCGAACGTGCCGGGGTTTTCGGCGCGCTGCTCTACAGCCTCTTGCCGGTGACCTTCCTCCTTCACTCTTGGGGGAACGTCCCAACGACCACAGGGCTGTGGTGGGCCCTTGCGGCGACCTGGTACCTGGTGGGAGGCTGGGAGAAGCTCGCGAGGTGGCAGGTGGGAATCGGCTTGACGCTTCTGCTCCTGGGAACGATGCTCTACTATAGCGTCACTGCGGCGTTCATCGTTGTCTTCCTGGTGATCCTGCTTCTTGGGCTGATGCCGAGCTCGGGCTCGCGGACACGTTCCCTGGGGGCGATTGCTCTGGCCCTTGCAGCGGCGTTCGCCTTGGCGATAGCAATCTATTACTGGCAGTACATTCCCGCCTTTCTGCTGCTTGTGCGTACGGGGAAGTTGGCCGCCGGATTGGCGGAAACCCGGCAGCGCGTTCCTGTGCCCCTCTTCCTGTGGCAGACGCTAAGGCGCCTGGCTTCCGTGCGCTACGGCCTCCTATGGCCGGCGTTGTTGGCGGTGGCAGGGGCATGGCTGGGCCGGGCGCGCCTGCGGGATCCGCTGGTGCGCTGGCTGACGCTCTCCTGGCTGTTGACCGGTTTGCTTTTTTTTGCGGTGGACTATTGGGTTCAACTCGTTGATAAGCACATCTTCTTCCTGGCGCCGCTCTGGGCGCTCTGGGGCGGCGTCGCGCTGGACTGGCTGGCAGGGCGGCGCCTTCCCGGCAAAGCGGCTCTCTGGGCGACCTATCTGACCTTGGCCGGATCTGCCCTTTACACGTGGGTCTACCGGCTCTCCTACGTCCGGCAGGAATGGAGCGAGATCGATGTCCGAATCGTGGGGGAGCGCCTGGCGCCTTTTCTGGCGCAGGGCGTCGCCCGGCTCTTCGGGCTGTGAGGTGTAACCGTGAGCGTGTCTGGCACGGATCAGCGAGGGCGAGCGAGGCACTCCCTAGGCACACTTGTCCGCTTCTGGAACCTCATCGAGCGGCGGGCCGGATGGCTTCTCGCCTTGATGCTGCTCGGCTACGGTCTCCTGTTCAGTGCCGCCTCGATTTACAAGCTATATACCCTGCGGCAGGGCTTCGACCTGGCCGGAAACGAGCAGACGATCTGGAATACCATGCATGGTCGGTTCTTCCGTACTTCGATCTTTGCGATGATGGACTATGACTTTGACGATGGGCCGGTGCTGCTGGAGATCCCGCTGGCAGCTCTCTATGCCCTTTACCCTTCCACGTCGACTCTACTCGTCCTGCAGACGTTGGCGATCACGCTGGGAGCGTGGCCCCTGTATGCGCTGGTGCGCGACCTGTGGGGCCGGTCTTCCGCTGGCCTGGTGGCCGCTGCGCTGTACCTTCTTCACCCCACGGTGCAGCACATGAACCTCTACGAGTTCCAGTATCGCTCCTTCTGCATGGCCTTTGCGCTGGCGGCCTTTTACTTCTTCGAGCGACGGCGTTGGGGATGGTGGGCGCTTTTTCTTTTTCTTGCGATGGCAACCAAGACGGAATCGGCTCTCTTTGCAGCTGCCTTCGGCCTATATGCACTCCTTCGCAGGCGTCCCTGGTACACCGTTGTGCCGCCCATTGTTGTCGGCTTGGCCTGGTTCTACATCGCGCTCTTTGTGGTCGTCCCGCGCTTTACCCACGGCGAGGGGAGCTTCGTGGGCGGGATCTACAGCTATGGCTACCTGGGAGAGACCTTTCCTGAGGTGCTGCGAACCCTCCTGACAAGGCCGCTCTTTGTGTTTTCGGTGCTCTTTCAACCGGCCAAGCTGCGTTTCCTCGTGAGCCTCTTTTTCCTCTCCGCGTTCCTGCCGCTCCTGGCTCCGGGGCCGCTCCTGACCGCGCTACCCATCTTTCTGCTCAACTTGCTTTCGCCTAACCCGGTGCAGTTCAGCCTCTACTACCAATACCAGGGGCTGACGCTTCCAGCGCTGGTCGTTTCGTCGTGGTATGGCCTCGAGCAGCTCCTTCGCTTCGGTCGACAGCGTCTGGGGTGGGACGGGGAGCGGGCGTTTGCGCTTGCGCTTTTGCTCTTGCTCGCGTTCGGCCTCCTGAACTGTGCGCTGTGGAAGAACGCCCTGTGGAGCGTGGTCCGGAACCGGGACACCCCCCAGCGCATCGTGGATGCGCGAGCGGTGCTGGCTCAGGTACCAGCCGATGCGCCGGTCGCCGCGAGCAGCTTCCTCGCCCCCTTCTTAGCCCAACGGGAACAACTCTATTTCTTTCCCGGAAACCGTTCGTACCCGGAGGCATACATCGCCCGCGCGGCTTACATCGTGACCGATACCTCGTCCTTGTTACCACCGCGGGGGCACGAACTCTTGGCCATCTATCGCCAGAGCGGCGAATGGGAGGTGGTCGTGCAGCAGGGTGACTTTATCCTGCTGCGGCGAGTCGGCTTTTCGCCTAGCCCCTGATAGGCGCGCTCGTCGTGGGATGGGGCCGGATTCGAGAACGAGGTTGACGGTGGACGAGGTCGAAGGCGCCCCGCTTTCCCGCCAGGTTGCGGGAGCCATGTTCTGGAACGTAGCGCTCTTCCCGCTCAAGTTCGCGGTGGGTGTGGCGGTAGGGATCGTGGTGCCGAACCTGCTGGGGCTCGAGCGCTACGGCCTCTACGTCCTCCTTGTTTCGCTGGCCAGCACTCTGGGGAGCTACGCCGACCTGGGGATGGAACGAGCGTTGCCCCGCTACATCCCGGAGATCGCGCACCGCTTCGGACGCGCAGGCCTGTGGCGCTTCCTGCGAGAGGTGATCGCGGTCAAGCTCGCGTTGTTGGTGCTTCTCCTGGTCGGGCTGCAGCTCTTCTCAGCACCGCTGCTGGAGTACGTGCGTGCCAACGAACTGCGCAAGATCGCCTCCATCGATACCCGGCTTCAACAGGAAACGGACTTGGCTCGCCGAGAGCGCTTGCTCGCCGAGCGCGCCGCACACGAACGCCTCATCGCGCGTCTGGAGAGCGAGGGCCGGCTCTATGCGTGGACTATCGGGGCAATGCTTCTCCTGGGTGCGGTGTTCGACGTGTTGACCCGCCTCCTCATTGCTTACTTCCGCCAGCGTGCGACAAACGCGATCGACGTCGGCCTGGCTGTGCTCCAGCCTGTGCTGATCATTGTGCTGGTGGCTGTGGGCTGGGACACGAAGGGGATCCTGGTCGCGCTGGTATTGACCCCCGTGGTCGGGGTAGCCCTGGCAACCTGGCGCGCCCAGCGAGCGCTTGCGGCGCTCCCCGAGGGCACGGACAACACGGAGCGCTGGTGGTCTCGGGTCTGGAAACGCTTCCTGGCTTTCTCGGGGATTTCGTACCTGATTAACCTGAGCACCTGGCTTTACGATCTGGCTTTCTTGAGCCTGCTGACGGCCGCGTACCTGGGGACAGCGGAAGTCGCTGCCCTGGGTGTCGCAACCAAGTTCGTCGGGCTGTTTCTGACATACCTGATGGTGCCTCTGAGCGGTATCCAGGTGCCCCTCTTCGCCCACCTATACGCCCGCAAAGGGCTGAGCGAGGTTCAGCAGGCGTTCGATGTGTTGAGCCAGTTCCTGGTGCTGCTCCTGGTGCCAACAGGGGTTGGCCTTGCGCTGCTGTCGCCTTCTCTGATCCCACTACTGTACCCGGGCTTTCCTGAAGTCACGAGCGTACTGGTGCTGATCTTGATCGCGGCGATGTTCCTGGAGGCCATGATCGGGACCCCCCAGAACATCCTTCAGGTCTATGAGCGGTACGGAGTGGTGATCGTGGGACGGCTGGCGGCGTTGGTGGTCATTCCCTTGCTCTACCTCTGGGTTCCGCGTTACGGCCTGGTCGGGGCGGTGGGGGCGGCCAGTGTAGCGCGTGTCGGATCCCGGGCGGTGACTTTCGTTTACAGCCTGTGGGCCTTCCCGCTGCGCTTTCCTTGGCGCTTCGCGGGGCGCGTCGTGGGCGCGGCCCTGGCCATGGTCTTGGTCATCTATCCCTTGGCCGTCTGGCTTTGTCCGGCGCGCACGGTGGCCGGCTGGGGAGAGCGTTTCGAGGTACTGGGAATCGATCTGGGGATGGCTGCCCTGGGGGCGGTGATCTTTTTCCTGGTGCTCCGCCTGCTCGGAGGCCTGGATCCGGCGCTACGTGGACGCCTGGAAGGGCTGCGGTTCCCGCTCAAGAAGTGGCTCCTCCGGGTCCTTTGAGCGCGTGGGAAAGGCGCCGGGTTTTTCGCACTTGTCCTAAACTCTCCAGGGTGGTATAATCCCGCCGAAAGGCCTCCGGGCAGGAAAGGCCAAACCATGCGTATAGCGCTTGCGGCGGCGATCGCCCGTTGGTGCAAACGAATCCGTCCTGCGTGGCCGGCCGTGGTTCTCCTCCTGTGCGGTGCGCTGGCCCTTGGGGTTGCCTTTCAGCTGCGCCCTCCGCTTGTGGTGCTAGCGGACGACCCCGGATGTGTGTCCCTGTTGGATGGCTTTCACGACGTGGAGACCAGCGCTGGGCGCAGCTACCGCTGGACGCGTGCCCAGGCCACTGTGCGCTTGCCCGAGGTGGGCCTTCCTTCCCCCTGGGAGCTCATCCTCGATCTATCCGGACGTCCCGATAGCCAGAGTCCATTCTCCCTGCTGGTGGACGGCCAGAAGGTCGCAGAGTGGGATGTAGCTCCCGGAGTGGGCACCTACTCGATTGTGCTTCCGGGTGGTTCGCTTGCAGTGGCCCGTACCGTGCGGCTAGAATTCCGCACGGTTGCCTTTGCCTCCGCGAAGGATCCGCGCGAGCTCGGCGTAGCGGTGGAGCGGATCGAGCTGCGTCCCCTGGGTCGAGGGTTCCGGGGGATTCCGGCGGTGCCGTTCCTTCTTTTCCTTGCCCTATCGCTCTTGACGTACGCAGGATGGTGGCGATGGACAGGGCATCGTGCGGTGGCGTTCGCGGGTGGGGCGGTTGTGCTGGGCCTGGCTGCGGCGGGCATCCATTCTTACTGGCCCATGCAGCGCTTTCGCCCGATGGAGTGGGCGGTGGTCGTTGGAGCAGTGGCCCTGCTGGGCTTGGTGTATGGCCCCGAGGTTCGCCGGGATGGGTCCAGGCTACTGGTGGCGATGCGGACTGGCCGCGTTCGGGCACGGCCGGCCGCTTCGCTGCCCGTTTCCTCGGGCTGGGCTTGGGGAATACGTGTCGTTGCCTTGCTGGTGTTGGTGCTCCATCTCGTGGCTCCCTGGCTGCCTCTCGAACGGGGGCCGTACGAGAACCTCTGGTGGGGAGTGCGCTTCTTCGCCCGAGCCCCTGCGGTCGGGCGCTGGGCGGGGGTGTTGCTGGCAGTGGCAGTGTGCCTGGGGGCGGACCGGTTGGCCGGCGCTGCGCTGGTGCTCTCCTGCCGATGGCGGCGTGTTTGCCGGCTCAACCCCTTTGTCGGGATCGGCCTCCTGGCGTTGGTCGCGGTGGTTTTCTTCTGGCTCCTGCGTACCCGCTGTTACTATGGCGACTGGGAAGAGATTGTGGAGGATATCTCCCTGGGGGCACTCTGGCGGGAGCGAAGTCCTCTGGACTTTTGGCTTCGGGCATGGCTCGGCCGGGCGTTGGCCGCCCGCTGGCCCGCGTGGCTGAGCGTGGGTCCGCCGTTATCCCGCTGCCTGGTGCAGCCGGTACCGGTGACCGACTCCTTTGGGCCCTTGCGGCCCACGCTTGCCGCACTGAGCTGTGTTGCAGGAGGCTTCTTCCTTGCCGGGCTGGGCGCGCTAGCCTTGGCGCTCTTTCGGGTCCGGTTGGAGCGCTGGATCTTCGTCCTCCTGGTCGCCGGCCAGGGAACCGCGTTGCTCTTTGCCGGGTACATCGAGATGTACACGCTGGTCACGGCGGCGATGGTATGGTACCTACTGGCAGGCGCGCTGGCGCTGCAGCGCCGTGCAGGCGTCTTCTGGACGGTGTTGCTGTTTGGGCTGGCCGTCGCGACTCACCTGCAGGCGCTGTATCTCGCGCCCTCGCTCGTTTGGGTCGTGCTGGCCGCCGGGCACCAAGGAGCCGGAGGGCGGATGCGTTCCCTGCTGCGGGCGCTGCTGGCTGGCCTGCTGGTGGTGGCGGTGCTAGGGGCGGGGTTTCTGCTGCTTGGCTACGACCCGGGAAGGTTGCGCTGGGCTTCGCGTGGGCTAGGGGGCGTGGATGGCGTCTTTTTCAAGCACCTGTGGCGGGCTGCGCCCGAAGCCCACGAGCCCTATCCGATCCTCTCCTGGGAACACCTGCGTGCGGTCGTGAACCAGCAACTGCTGGTCGCTCCCCTGTCCTTGTGGGTGCTCGTTTGCGGCCTGGCTGCGCTGGGCTGCCGGGGGTGGCGCAAGGGAGGCGATCCCGTCCTTTGCTTCCTCTTGCTGGTTTCGTTACCCGCTTTACTCTTTACCTGGGTCTACAACCCGGACCTGGGAGCACGACAGGACTGGGACCTGTTGGCGCCCCCGGCTGTACTCTTGACGGTGGCTGCGGCGTACCTGCTGCTGGCGCGTTTGCGGCCGGCCAGGGTGCGCCTCAGTAGCGCATTGGCCTGGATTGCCGTCTCGGTGCTCCATTCCGGCGCCTGGATGTGGCTCAATCGGCTGGGACTTTGACTCCCCTCGCCCCTGCTGTCAGCGTAGCGGATAGCGCCGCACAGGGATATCGGCAACCAACCGATCCTGGCGATCGCTGCGTGTGATTTTCACATCCATGTGTTCCGCGTCGATCTCCACGTATTTGGAGATGACCGCAATGATCTCGCTCTTCAGGGTTTCCAAGAGCTGCGGGGAAAAACCTCGGTCGTGCACGAGCACCAGCTGCAGACGTTCCTTGGCAATGGCGGAACTCTTCGGGCGTCGCTGGAGCAGACTGCGTACCAGATCCACGGCTCGACCTCCCTGTTTGCTACTCCCGGGCACCGTCGCCGCGCCGGCCGACCCAGCTCGCGATCCGTTCCCAAAGCGAGGGTTCCTCGGGAACCACAAGCGGCACTTCTTCGCCCAGCAGCCTTCGCGCGATCTGGAGGAACGCCTGCCCGGCCGGTGAGCGGTTTTCCAGCACGACCGGAACGCCTCGGTTGGTGGACGTCAGGATGTGCACGTCCTCGGGGACGATTCCGATGATGGGAATCGCGAGGATTTCTCGCACATCGTCGACGCTCAGCATCTCTCCTTTGCGCACCAGCGAAGCATTCAGGCGGTTGAGGATCAGCCGGGGCTCGCCCTTCTCCTCTGCCTCGACCAGCCCGATGATGCGGTCGGCATCTCGCACTGCGGCGACCTCCGGCGTGGTCACAATGAGCACGGCATCGGCTCCCGCGACAGCGTTCTTGAACCCTTGCTCGATCCCCGCGGGGCTATCGATCAGGACAAAGTCGAACTCGGTACGAAGCTGCCGGCACACCTCGATCATGTCGGCCGGGCTTACGGCCGTCTTGTCGCGTGTCTGGGCGGCTGGGATGAGGTAGAGGTCCGGCAGCCGCTTATCCTTGATCATGGCCTGGCGCAACCGGCAGCGTCCCTCCACGACATCGACCAGGTCGTACACGATACGGTTCTCCAGCCCCATCACGATGTCCAGGTTGCGCAGCCCGATGTCCACGTCGATCGCAACCACGCGTTGTCCGAGCATGGCGAGGGCCGTGCTCAAGTTGGCCGTGGTGGTGGTCTTTCCGACACCCCCTTTGCCGGAAGTGATGGTGATCACTTGAGCCATGCATGCCTCCTTCCAACGTTATCCTATGGCCGAGCTAGGCCCGGCGAAACACATCCCATGGCTCCACGATGATACGTCCTCCCTGGATATAGGCCACCTCAGGGCCTGTGGCGGCCCCGCCTTCCTCCGGGGAGCGCGCTGCCAGGTTGGCAATGCGCAGCTGCGTGGGGGACAAGTCGAGGGCGCAGACGACTGCTCGCTCGTCTCCGATAGCGCCCGCGTGCACGACCCCGCGCAGCCGCCCCCACACCACGACGTCCCCACCGGCCAGCACTTCGGCTCCCGGGTTGACATCGCCGAGGATCGTGACCGGCCCGTGGTGACGCACGGCCTGTCCGGATCGTACAGTGCGGGCGATAAAGAGGGCATCCGGAATCACCTGGAGACGTGCGCCCGAATCGGGGCGCGCAGGCAACGGGGCGGTCGTCGAAGGGACTGCGCGCAGGCCGGCATCGCGGAGGGCACCGCGTGTCTGTCGGGAGACCGTACCTACCGCGCGCAATTCGACGCCCCACCGTTCGAGAATTGCCGCCAGCCTTTGGAGCTCTTCTGCGCTCAGGGGTCGGTTCCCCACATCCACCATCAGTTCGGCGCCCCGGAAGAAGCCCTCCCCACGGCGCAACTGCTCCTGCAGGGCTTCGAGCAACGTGTCCAGGGGAGCGTCTTCCGCCAGGAACAGGCGCAGCCCCGTGCGATCACCTTTCAGCCGAACCAGTCCCTCCATGGCTCTCCTCGCTTGCCGGCCCTCTCTCCCGTGTGAAGTAGTACTCGATGATGTCCGTCACCGCAGGGAGCGCGATGCGGCTCCCTTGGCCTCCGCCTTCGACGACGACCGCGACCGCGATTTCCGGCTTCTCGAAGGGCGCAAAGCCGACAAACCAGGCGTGGGCCTGTCGAACGCCCGGTTTGATGAAGGGGCCGAACTCCGCCGAACCGGTCTTTCCCGCGATGGCTACGCTGGCGTGGGTGCGGGCGTAATCGGTGGCCGATTCGGTCACCACACGGCGCATCCCCTGCCGAACCACAGCCAGATAATCGGGATCCACCGGGAGCTGTCGAATCGCCTGCGGCTGAAAATCACGGACGACCGCTCCCTGGCGGTCCAGAACGCGTAGGAGCAACTGCGGGCGGTAGAGGGTTCCTCCATTGGCAATGGCCGCCACGGCGTTGACCAGCTGGAGTGGCGTGACCAGGATGTTCCCCTGGCCGATCGCCATGTTGTACAGATCCCCTTGCACCCAGGGTTCCCCAAGGGTTCTCTCTTTCCATTCCGGTGTCGGGATCAGCCCGGATGCTTCTCCAGGAAAGCCGAGCCCTGTGGGCTCGGCGAACCCGAAAGCGTGCGCGTAACGGACGAAGCGTTCGACCCCCAGGCCGTCCTCGTATCCCTTTTCTGGAGTCCCGCCGGCTACCGTGAAGAAAAAGACGTTACAGGAATTCCGAATCGCCACGTCCACTGTCTGCCAGCCGTGCCCGCTCCGCAGCCAGCAGGGGAACACCTGAGGCGGTAGGTTCGGGTCGTAGCGGTTCGGCACGAGGAGGGCCCCGCCATCGAAGATGCGGGTCTTGGGCGTAATGACCTTCTCCTGGAGGGCGGCCGATGCGACGACCACTTTGAAGGTCGATCCGGGCGGGTAGCTTCCGGCGATCGCGCGGTTCAGCAGAGGGTTACGTGGATCCTCGAGGAGGGAACGGAACTCTTCAGCAGTGATCCCGCGCGCGAAAAGGTTGTTGTCATAACTGGGCAGGCTAACCATCGCCAGCACCTGACCATTGCGTACATCCAGGACGATGGCTACGCCGCTGGTCACCGCCCGGTATTCGCGCGGACGCTCACGCTCCGCCTGGCGGATGTATTGTTCCAGGATGGCAGTGGCCCTTTCCTGCAGGTCGGTATCCAGGGTGAGCACCACGTCGTAGCCAGGATGGGGTTCCTTGGTCCAGAACGGGGCGCCCACCGGCCGGCCACTCGCGTCCACCTGAATCTCCTGCAATCCCAGTTCTCCGCGCAGGAGCGACTCGAAGGCACGTTCGGCACCGAGCTTGCCGATGCGGTCGTTCTCGAGGTACCGGAGCGATTGGCCGCTCTTTGGGTCTGGGTTCATCTCCGCCAGCTCTTCGGCGGTGATCCGCCCCACATATCCCACCACGTGGGCTGTCAGGGCGCCCGTCGGGTAACGCCGCACCGGTTCAGGCTGTACGTAGACCCCTGGGAAATCGAGGCGGTGTTCCTCCAGGACCAATGCCACCTCGCGGGGAACGTTCTCGACCAGCGGCACCGGCAAGTAAAGGGGAACGGCGGACTGGCGGAGTTTTTGTTCCAGGGAAGTCGTGTACGTCATCCCGGAGGTGGCTGCAGCGCGTGCCCGTAGCCAGCTCGCATCTGGCACATCGAGGTGCAATGTTACGCTAAAGGGCGATTCCCGAGCCCACAGCGCTTCCACGAACTCCCCCCGGCCGGGCTCCAGCCGGCTCCCCAACCAGGGGTAAAGAGCCTCCTTCATCCCCAGGGCCACACGACCGGGGTCTACCTCCAGCGTGGCCGCACAACGGAGCAGGGCGCACAAACGGTCGAACAGGCGTGCTCGTTCGTTCGGCTCTTCGGGCAACCGATCGGCGGTCACCATCACCGTAAAGCTAGGCACGTTTTCCGCCAACAGCCGTCCTGTCCGATCGAGAATCCGGCCGCGGATGGGCACGATCGGCACCGTGCGCCTGCGGTTTCCCTCGGCCACCTCCCGGTAGCGCGCGCCTTCGACAATCTGTAGGTACCACAGGCGGGTGCCCAGCAGACCGAAGGCGGCGACTAACGCCATCCGCAACAAGAGGAATCGCCAAGATGGTTTACGCTTTCGGGATTCGGTCACGTTGGCCTTTCCTCGGCGCGTCCTATCCGAACCGCATGCGGGGCCGGATCCTGCGGTCCAGCCCCTCGCTTGCGGCATACGCCAGCGGCATCAGGGCCCCGTGGACGAGGGCGAGCGGCAAGACGACCCGGAGTGCCAAAAGGCCGCCCGAACGACCCAGGAGACCGGTCAGTGCCATCAGGAGCAGATGGTAGCCGATCGTGCCCAGAAGCGCCGTGAGCACCGGGAAGAGCAGGTTTCCCCGGTGCAGCGGCGCAGTGACGACGGCAACGAGAGCTGCGACCAGGAGCAGGGCCAAGGCATGGCTACCCAGCCAACCGGGTGACAACAGGTCCAGTGTCAGGCCCCCGGTGAATGCCGCGATCGCTCCCTCCCGCAGGCCGCGCACGATGGTCCAAGCCACAACGCCCAGGAACACGAGATCGGGCGTCACCCCTAGCAAGGGTATACGGAGCAGTGTGCTGGATTGCAGGAAAGCTAGCAGCACCAGGGAGCACAGCGCCGCAGTACGCACGGTGTTACCTCGTTCCCAGCACGATCATCACCCGCTCCAGGTGGTCCAGGTCCGCCGCCGGGACAAGCTCTAGCTCCTGGTGGAGGTCCGCCGTTTTGCTCACCCGCAGTACCTGCCCGATCGGTAGCCCGGCTGGGACTGCCTCCTCTTGGAAGGGCGGCAGCTGCAGGCCGGACGTGAGCACCCAATCTCCTTCGCTGACATGTGCTTCCGGTGGGACAAAGCGCATTCGCAGGCGGCTTCCGGCCTGCCAGCGCCCCTCGACCAGCCCTGTGGGCCGGTCCGGATTCTGAACGACGGCGCTCACCGCGCTGGTGACGTCCGTGATGAGCAGGACGTCCGCAGCATTGCCATAGACGCGCACGACGCGTCCCACCAGTCCAGCCGGAGCCATCACGGCCATTCCCTTTCGGACAACGACCGTCTTTCCGGCGGGGGCGGACCAGGCCACGCGGATCACCTGTTGCAGCCCGCTCGGATCGCGCCCAACGACTTCCGCGTAAAGGAGCACCAGGTCGGGGTACCGTTCCTGCAGGCCGAGCAGCCGGCGCAGCTGCTCGTTTTCCCGCTGGATCTCTTGGTAGCGCCGGTTCTCGAGCGTCAGGTAGGCGATCGTTTCCTTGAGCTGCTCGTTTTCAGCCTGCAACTGCGCCGCCTTCTGCCAACGCTCCCACAGCCGGCCGAGCTCGGTGGAACTTCCGGATAGGCCGCGTTGCAGCGGCACGGTAGCCCAGTTCCAGGCCGCACGGGCCCAACCCAACCCGGCCACGTGGTCGGCGATCAGGAGAGCAACCGAGACCAAAACCAGGGTCAGGAAAGTGAGGCCTGTCCTACGCACGCTATCCCTTGTGATCCCTCTGCCTTCGCCATCTTGGGAAAACCAGCAAACGTCCCGTTTTCCTCACCGGCCCTAGGCGGCAGCCGGGATTGGCCTGAGCCGCTGGCTCGCCAGGATGATCTTCCGGTACCGTTCAAAGTCCTCCACGATGGCGCCACAGCCGCGCGCGACGCAGGTCATCGGATCGTCCGCGATCCGCACGGGCATCTTGGTTTCGTGGGCGATGCGACGATCCAGGCCGAGCAGCAACGCACCCCCGCCGGCCAACACGATCCCGTGCTCCATCACGTCGGCCAGTAGCTCCGGGGGCGTTTCCTCCACAGCCGCCCGGATCTCTTCCACGATGCGGTTTACCGGGCCGGCAATCCCCTCGCGCAGTTCCACGCTGCTGACTTCGACTTCTTTCGGAAGGCCCGTGAGCAGGTCGCGGCCGCGCAAGGAGACCCGGCGTTCTTCGGCCAGGGGAAAGGCGCTTCCCGCGAGGATCTTGGCGCGCTCCGCCATTCGCTCCCCGATGAGCAGGTTAAAGGCCGAGCGGGCAAAGGCGATGATGGCCTCGTCGATCTCGTCGCCGGCGGTACGGATGGAGCGGGAGACCACCACTCCGCCGAGGGAGATTACCGCGACCTCAGTCGTTCCGCCTCCGATATCCACGATCATGCTGCCGGTCGGCTCCGTGATGGGCAGGCCGGCTCCAATCGCGGCGGCCAGCGGTTCCTCGATGGTGTAGGCCTCCCGGGCCCCGGCATGGATGGCAGCATCCTTGGCGGCCCGCTTTTCCACCTCGGTCACCCCGCTGGGCACCCCGATGACCACCCGCGGGCTGGGCCGCGGCCAGCTACGGGCCCGCTGATGGGCCCGGTCGATGAAATAGCGCAACATATGCTCCACGACATCGAAATCCGCGATGACGCCGTCCTTGAGCGGACGGATGGCAATGATGTTCGCAGGCGTCTTGCCCACCATGGCTTTGGCTTCCTCGCCGACCGCGAGCACGGCTTTGCTCTTGCGCTCGATCGCCACGACCGAGGGTTCGCCAACCACAATGCCCTTCCCCCGGACGTAAACGAGGGTCGTCGCGGTGCCCAGGTCAATTCCCAAATCGCGGCTAAAGATCCCCGCGATCGCCGAGAGCGGGTTCAGCATCTTCTTGCTCCTTATCCCTGGACTCGTATCACGCGCATTATAGCACAGGTAGCCCAAGTGCGCTTGTCAAAAGCCCCTGTTCCGGCTATAATGGCTTTGAATAAGGTCACCACCGAGCCTGTGCGCGGGAGGACCGCAGGAGGATAGAGCGATGTCGGGGCATTCCAAGTGGGCGCAGATCAAGCGGAAGAAGGGCGTGGCGGATATCCGTCGGGGGCAGCTCTTCACCAAGTTGGGCCGAGAGATCATGGTGGCGGTACGGGAAGGGGGCCCGGACCCCGAGGCGAACTTTCGTCTACGGATGGCCATCGAGCGCGCGCGCCGCGAGAACATGCCGATGGAGAACATCCAGCGGGCGATCGATCGCGCAGCCGGGCGCACGGGTGAGGCAACCATCGAGGAAGTGATCTACGAGGGATACGCGCCCCACGGGGTTGCGCTGATCGTCAACGCAGCGACCGACAACCGAAACCGTACCGTGGCTGAAGTGCGCAACATTCTCACGCGGGGCGGGGGCAGCTTGGGAGAGACGGGGTGCGTTTCCTGGCTGTTCGACGTCAAAGCGTACCTAGCGATCGAGGTGTCCGGGGACGAGCCAGAGGAGGTGCAGGAGGCTGCGGAGACGATCGCCTTGGAGGTTATGGACGTGGATGGGGTGGAAGACGTACGGGTGGAAGGGAACCTGGTGGAGGTCTATGCGGAACTCTCCGACCTGAAGCGCGTCCGCGACGCGTTGATCGAGCGGGGGTACAATGTCACCACCGCGGAAAAGACCTACGTTCCCAAGAGCACGGTTTCCCTGAGCGAGAAGGACACCATCCAGGTACTCAAGCTCCTGGAACGCATCGAAGAGTTGGACGACGTCCAGAAGACCTATTCCAACCTGGAGATCCCCGATTCGGTGCTGGCCGCGCTGGAGCAGGAGTAACGAATCGCTGGCCGGGTGTGATGAAGGTTGCCCCGGATGCGCGTCCTTGGTCTGGACCCTGGGACTGCCCGTATGGGCTGGGGCGTGATCGAAGGGGAAGAGGAGCCCCGGCTGGTCGATTGTGGCACGCTTACCACGCCGGCCGGCCGCCCCCTGGCAAGCCGCCTGGGCGATCTCTTCGTGGAACTGCAACGGATCCTCGCGCGTTTCCGCCCGGAAGCCGCAGCGCTGGAGGAGATCTTTTTTGCCCGGAACGTGCGTACCGCTTTTTCCGTAGGCCAGGCAAGAGGGGCAGCGCTCGCTGCGCTTGCCACCGCAGGGATACCGGTCTACGAATACACGCCCTTGGAGGTCAAGCAGGCGGTCACCGGCTACGGCCGTGCGGAGAAACGGCAGGTGCAAGAAATGGTGCGTGCCCTGCTGCACTTGGCGGAGGTTCCCCGTCCGGACGATACCGCGGATGCGCTGGCGGTAGCCATTTGCCACTTCCACACTGCCCGGATGAAACGCCTGTTGGACGAACGTGCGTGCACTGCGCCGGAGTAGGCCCTTTGACCACCGTGCTGAGATCGCAGCGCTGCCTAGATCTCTTGGTTTCCATCGCTGGAGGTAGGCCGAGGGCTGGGTCGCGAAGATGTCTGGCGATCCCTCGGACCACCAGCGCGGCCGCTTGATCCCGTTCTGAAGGCAATCTTTGCCTGTACCCGGGGGACGGTCCTGGATTCGTCTCAGTCCGAACACGGAGGTCACCCGTGAAGCCATTGAGCATCCTGAACGATGTGCTGGGGCCGGTCATGCGCGGGCCTTCCTCCTCGCACACCGCGGGATCGTTCCACATCGGGCGGCTGGCACGGCACCTCTTCGGCAGGCAGCCGGAGCACGTGCTTGTCCGCTTCGATCCCGGAGGATCGTATGCGCGCGTCTACCGCGACCAGGGGAGCGACCTGGGCTTTGTGGCAGGCCTCCTGGGCTGGGAGATGACCGACGAACGCTTTCCCCAGGCGCTTCAGGCGGCGAAGGGGCACGGGGTCGCGGTAGAGTTTGTCGTGGAGCCGGTGCCGGAAGCAGACCACCCAAACAGCGTAGAGCTGGAACTACGCGCGCCTGGGCAGGATGCGCTGCGACTGCGCGCGCGTTCCATCGGCGGCGGCGCCGTCGAAATCGTCCGGTTGCAGGATTGGCCGCTCGCCGTGAGAGGAGATGCCTTCGAGCAGATCGTGGAAGCGGAATCGTGGGCGGGCGCGGAAGTCGCGTACCGGCTGAAGCAGGAGCCGGCTTTGGGAGCACTGGAGGTTCAAGAAAAGGGGGAGCGCGTCTTGTTCCGTCTGCGGAGGCCCGAGCCGCTTTCGGAAGTGCGCTGTGCTGCGTGGCGTGCTCTCCCCGGGGTACGTGCCTTGTGGACGGCGCCCCCGCTCGGTTGGGTCGTGCGGGGCCGGCCGATCTTTGGAGACGCGCACGGGATGCTCGCGTATGCTCGCGAGCACGGGGCGTCTCTGGGCGAAGCCGCCGCAGCCTATGAGGCGGCGCTCCTTGGCGTTTCCGAAAGCGAAGTGACGGCCGAGATCCTCCGGCGGCTGGGCATCATGCGGGCCGCGGTGGAAAAAGGCCTGCAGGATGGCCTGACGCTACAGCTGCTGTCGCCGACCGCCGGCAAGATCCTGCGCGCCGAGCGATCAGGCCAGCTGGCAATCGGTGGACTCCATGCCCGGGCAGCCGCACGCGCCATGGCGGTGATGCACGTCAGCAGTGCCATGGGAGTGATCTGCGCGGCGCCCACGGCCGGTTCCGCGGGCGTGATTCCAGGGGTTTTGGTCACCATGATCGAGGAACGGGGATTGGCTCTGGAGCGGGCTGCCCGCGCGTTGCTAGCCGCCGGCGCTGTGGGGTGGGTCGTGGGCACGCGAGCCACTTTTGCTGCGGAGGAGGCCGGCTGTCAGGTGGAGATCGGCGCCTCCGGTGCGATGGCTGCTGCCGCCGTGGTGGACGCCGCGGGCGGCACTGCCGCCCAGGCGCTCGACGCGGCCGCGATCTCCCTCCAGAACACGATGGGCTCGGTCTGCGACCCCGTACAGGGCGTGGTGGAGATCCCCTGCCACACGCGGAATGCTGTCGCGGCGGCCGCGGCCCTGATCTGCGCTGATCTGGTTCTAGGAGGCTACGAGAACCCGGTGCCGCTCGATGAAACGGTGGATGCTGTCGATGCAGTCGGACGGATGCTCCCTTCCGAGTTGCGTTGCACCGCGCTGGGCGGCCTGGCGCTGGCCCCCTCAGCGCTGCGCCTGCCCCGCCGTCGCCTGGGCTATGGCGAGGCGTAGAGATCGAGGATGTCCCTCAACACGGCCGCGGCCGTCGGCATAGGGGTGGCCTCGACAATGCTCGCGGCCACTACACCACCGATGTCCGTGTAGTAGACGATTCCCATCTGCTCGGGGCCCAGCCGGGCCAGCGGGTGGTCTTGGGACAACAGGGTCGGTCCGACCGCCAGGCGGTATCCCATCGGGGTTCGTTCCGCAAGGGCTAAAGGCCGGATGACGCAGCCCGTTGCTCTCGCTTCGCTCAAGCGTTCCGGCCCGATGTCGGCGATCCCGCGAACGGAGACGTCGGCCAGGGTTGCCGGATAGCGAAGCACGCTCCAGGCCAGGATCACCAGTTTCTCGGCAGCGTCCCACCCATCGACATCCAGGCGGGGATCGGCTTCCGCGTGGCCGGCGGCCTGCATCTGCGCTAGGGCCTGCTCGAAAGGAAGGCCCTCCTCCATCCAGCAGAGAATCGCGTGGGAGGTCAGGTTCAGGATGGCTTCCAGGCGAACGATCTCCGTCCCCGCAAGATCGCGCTGCCCCAGGTTGACCGCCGGAAGTCCCCCCCCGACGGTGGCGCTGAAACGGATCCGCCCGCCGAAACGTGAAGACAGCTCTTGCAGCCGAGGGAAGGCGAGCGCGAGCGGCGACTTGTTCGCGGTGACTACGTCCATCCCCCGGGAGAGGGCGGTCTCGATACAGCCGAGCCCGGGCTCGCCCGTCTCCAGGTTGGCCGGGGAGGCCTCCACGAGGACGTCCGCCTGGGCGGCTGCGACCATCTCGCGGGCGGGCACCTGGGGCCTTCCGACACTGGGAAGCCGGGCGACGCTTTCCCCGGCGCGTTTCAGGTTCAGCACCCTTTCCACCGGAAGGCCGGTGGGGTCCCAGGCGGCCCCGCCCCGGTCCGCACAACCGACGAGAAGGAGCTCCACGTGGTACCGTTCTCGGAGGAGGTTCTGCTTTTGGATCAGGATCTGCAGAAGGCGTGTCCCCACCTGGCCGACGCCGTTCAGGAGAAACCGAATCACCCGCATCTTTCTCACACCTCTTCTCATACCTGCTTCGCGGGCCTTGCTCCGGGAGGCCGTGTGAAAGCCAGCCCTAAGGAGGTTGCCCATGGCCCAGACCGTGGTGGTGGAAGTTGTCCAGGTAGAAGGTTCGTGCCCCGTCTACAGTGGCAACGAGCGTTTTCGCATCGAACAAGGGTATCGCCTGATCGCGGGATTTCCCCTCTGCTTACACGCACTGGCCAGCGTCCTCCCCTATGCTCCTGCGCTGTCCCGCGGCATTTCCCCCGAGGAGCTCGGGCTCGCGGGGCCGGACGGCGCGGCCTACGTGCAATGTCTGGATCCCCGCGCGTTCACCGGAGGGGGCACGGTCACCTTCCGGCTAACGATCGAAGCCACAACATAGCAGAAAGCGCCCACGCCCAGCACTGCGCGGTATCCGAAGGTGAGCGCCAGCCACTGGGCCCCGATGGCGCCCACGACCGAGGCGCACCCGTTGACCGCCCACGCCCACGGGATGAGCACATGGCGGGAGGTTCCCAGGGCTCGGACAGCCATGGGCAGCGGCATCCCCATCAGGAACCCCAAGGGAAGCAGCAAAAGGCTCCCCAGGATCAGCCGTCCGAGGAAGGGAAGGTGCAAGGTGGCCTCGAGGAGCGCTGGCAATGCCAGCGTGGCAAGCGCCGCGATGCCGGCAAGAAGGGCAAGCGTTCGGGTCAACCCCAGCGCCCACCAGCCGCTCCCAAGGCTTCCTAACCCGGAACTCACCAGGAGGGCAAAAAGCACCGCGGCCGTGGCGTAGATGGGCCGGTCCAAATAGAGCGCGAACCGACCCAAGAGGGGAATCTCGATGGCCATGAAACCCAGCCCGAGCGCGGCAAAGTAGACCAGCACGGCGCCGCGACCCGTCGGCCTTTCCCGGCGGCGGGGAGTGCAGGCCACGGGGAGCACAATCAGGAGCCCCGAGGCGATCAGGGCCAGGAGCATCAGGATGGGGAAGATCAGGAATCCGGCGCCTCCGTAAGGCTGTACCGTCTGGCCGTATTGTCGCAGCGTCTGGGGCAACTGGCGCCAGGTGAAGAAATGGTAGAAGAACGGCCGGTCATCCGTGGCGGGCCGTACGTCGGCCGGCCAGCTGCGCAAGAAGGTGCCACGGTCTTTTGAGAACAGGTAGCCCCGGACGGCGTCGTGGTAGATCGGTCCCTCCAGGATGCGGTTGTAGCGGTTGGCCTCGTCGCGGCGCATACCGGGGAGCCACACGAGGTCAAAGCGACGTTCGTTGCAGAATTCCCGGATAGCGCCAAGTTCCTCCGTGGACCACGGCTCGCGGCGCACCAGCAGGAGCAATGTCGACCAGCTGCGCACGGCGACGATCCGTTCCTCTGGGGCCGTGATCCCTTCGGCCTCTAGCGCTGCCACTGCCGTGGTAATGGCCCGAAGCTCCTCAGAAGGAGGCTGCTGCAACCAGCGTGGGACCACGAGCATACCGCCCGGGGCTAGCCGTGCCAGGGCCGCGCGAAACGATTCCACCGTGAATCGGCCCTCCTCCACGAGGCTATAGGCGCCGGCGGTCACCACCGCCCGTTCCCCCGTGAGGCAATAAACGATCAAGTCAAAGGCAGGCCCCCGCGTGGCCAGATAGGATCGGGGGCCCCGATGGAGCACCTCGACCCTGGGCGAACGAAAGATGCCCCCGATCTCCGTGGCCAAGCGCTCCTCGACCACCTCGGCTACCAGCGGATCTTCTTGAAGCACGAGGATCTCGCCCGCTCCCTGCCGAAGCGCCTGAAGAAGATCCAGTCCCCCCATCGGTTCGATGAGCAGGGCACGCGCGCCAGGGCGCAGGCGGTACGGGAGTGCCGTGAGCATCGTATCCAAGAAGTCGAGCTGCGCGCTGCCCGAGGAGAGGACGGTCAGTGGCGACGGCTGATCGCCGTCCAGGGTCAGTGCCATCTGCTCGGGGAGAGGGCCGGTGGGAACCAAGGGAAGGCCGGGGAACGAATGGTAAGGCCCCCCAGCGACGACATCGACCCGTGCTGCCGCATGTTCGGCAGAGAAGACGAGCCGCGCTCCTGGGAAAAGCAACTGCTGTACCAGGCTCTTGTGGGGGTCCATCCGGGGTGCAAGGCTGGAAGGTGGCTGCGCGATCAGAGCCGTGAAGCAACCGATCGCGGCGATCGAAAGGGCCGCACTCCAGCGAGGCCCTCGAAGCGCGAACAGTACCCCGGCAGTCGCGCCAATCCACGCTGCTACCAGCGGCAATCGGTTGCTGCCCAGCAGGGCGATCATGCCCGGTGCTAGCACCGTTCCCAGGGCAGAGCCTACCAGGTTGGCGGCGTACAGCCTGCCCGCCTGCTCCGGCAGAGACTCCAGGATCAGGCTGACGGCAAGGCCGCTACTGAGGAACGGTACGCCGAGCACCAGGTACTGGAGCGCCAAGTACAGGAACTGGCTCCGATCCCATGCCAGGGCGTACAGGTCCAGCGGCAGGAGGTGGTGTACCCACAGCAGCAGCACACAGAAAGCCGAGAACCCCAGGCTCAGGCCGACCAGGATCGACCTGCGTAGCGGCCGGCCCAGCGCCGGGAACGCGGCGCAGAGCGAGCCCCCCGCGCCACTGCCGAGCAGTGCCAGGCTGACCACCAGGAAGGCGAAATGGTACCATTGGTGGATCGCCAGAAGGCGTGTTAGCCCCACTTCCAGAAGCAGTACGGACGCTGAGAGTGCTGCGAGTCCCAGGTAGAGGGAACCCATTCGTTGCCTCCGACGTCCCTGTGCTCGCCGTGCCGGGGCGGAAAAGACATCTACGTTGGACGGCCTACGAGGGATTCGAGACTTCCTCTTCCTGGTACCATCGGAAGAAGCGCTCCATTCCCTCCTCTAGGCATGTCCTGGGCTCGAAACCGAGCAACCGGCGCGCCTTTGAAATGTCGGCGTGGGTGAGCGGAACATCTCCCGAGGCAGGGGGCTGCTGCACGATCTGCGCCTTTCGCCCCACGATTCCCTCAATCAGCCGGATCAAGTCCCGCACGGCCACCGTATGAGAGTTCCCCAGATTGATGATCTCCCAGGACAACTCGGCATCCAGCGCTGCCAGCACTCCGGCCACGATATCGTCGATGTAGGTGAAATCGCGCCGTGCACTGCCGTCGCCGTAGAGGTACAGTGGCTCTCCGCGAAAGATCGCCTGGGTGAAGCGATAGGGGGCCATGTCGGGCCGGCCACGCGGCCCGTACACGGTGAAGAATCGCAGCACGGTGCAAGGGAGCCCATACAGATGGTGGTAGGTGTAAGTCAGGAGCTCTGCAGCGCGCTTGGTCGCAGCATAGGGGGAAATCGGCCGAAGGCAGGGATCCTCCTCGCGGAACGGGGGTTGGCTGTCCGCTCCGTAAACGGATGAGCTGGAGGCCAGCAGGAAGCACCGCACGCGGAAATGTCGTGCTTCTTCCAGGAGAACCAGGGTCCCGCCGACGTTCACTTCTTGAAACAGCAAGGGGTGAGCGAGCGAGTAGCGTACGCCGGCCATGGCAGCGATATGGACGACCTTCTCCGGACGCTCCTGCAAGAACAGCGCCCGTACGGTCTTGGCGTCCCGGATGTCCCCTTCCCACAAACGAAACGCGGCGTTCCCCAGCAGGGGCGCGATGTTTCGGCGCTTGCGGGCAGGGTTGTAGTAGTCGTTAAAGTTGTCCAGGCAGACGACCGAGTCCCCCCGTGCCAGCAACGCCTCGCAGACGTGCGAGCCGATGAACCCTGCGCCCCCGGTGACCAGTACCTTCACAGCCGTCCCTCCTGCTGCAAGCGGGCGCGGAACCAGGCAATTGTCTGGCGCAGCCCCTCCTCTAGTGGCACGACCGGCTCCCAACCCAGGATGTGGCGAGCCAGGGTAATGTCCGGCTGGCGCACGTGGGGGTCATCGCGCGTACGCTCATCGGTGGGGACAACGAACTCGATGCGCGACCGGCTTCCGCTGAGTTCGAGGATGAGCCGCGCGAATTGCAGGATGGTCATCTCCTGGGGATTGCCCAGGTTCACCGGGCCGGTGTAATCGCTGAACAGGAGCCGTGTCAAGCCTTCCACCATGTCGGAAATGTAGCAGAAGGATCGGGTGCGCTGGCCGTCGTCGTACACCGTGAGCGGCTCCCCCAGGAGTGCCTGCCGGATAAAGTTCGGCACGACCCGCCCGTCGTTCAGGCGCATCCGCGGTCCATAGGTGTTAAAGATGCGCGCGATCCGCGTAGAAATCCCGTGCGCACGGTGGTAAGCGATCGTCAGTGCCTCCGCGAACCGCTTCGATTCATCGTACACGCCCCGCGGCCCGACGGGGTTCACGTTGCCCCAATATGTCTCGGGTTGGGGGTGCACCTGGGGATCGCCGTACACCTCCGAGGTAGAGGCCAGGAGGAACACGGCGCGTTTGGCCAAGGCCAGGCCCAACGCATTATGTGTCCCCAGCGCGCCCACCTTGAGCGTCTGGATCGGCTTCTCCAGGTAGTCCACCGGGCTGGGGAGCGAGGCCAGGTGAAGGATGGCATCCAGGGGCCCGTCCACATGGATGTACCGCGTGACATCGTGGAGAACGAACCGGAAGCGCTCATGCGACATCAGGTGAGCGATGTTTTCCAGGCTCCCTGTGACCAGGTTGTCCATCGCGATCACTTCGTGCCCTGCCGCAAGGAACCGTTCGCAAAGGTGTGAACCGATAAAGCCGGCTCCTCCCGTGATCAGGATCCGCATGCAGACCTCCAGATCCGGGTCGTCACGTCCCACGGCGTGATCCGCTTTTGCCGTGCCCGGTCTAATAGGCTCCCCGGCCGGTGATGACCGCCGGAATGGTTCGCAACAGGATCACCACGTCGAGCCAAAGGTTCCAGTTCTCGATGTAGTACAGGTCCAGCCGCACCATCTCGTCGAATGTTAGGTCGCTCCGGCCGGAGACCTGCCAGATGCCGGTGAGGCCCGGGAGCACTTCCAGGCGTTTCCGGTGCCAGGGCTCGTACTGGGCGACCTCGCCTGGTGTACCTGGCCGGGGACCAACCCAGCTCATCTCGCCCATCAGGATGTTGAACACCTGGGGCAGCTCATCCAGGCTCGTGCGTCGTAGGACCCGCCCGACCCGCGTGATCCGTGGATCGTCGCGGATCTTGAAGAGGGGCCCGGTCGCTTCGTTGAGCGGGGCCAGGCGCTCCTGCTCGGCTTCGGCATTGGCGTGCATGGTCCGGAACTTGAGCAGCGTAAAGGGCCTGCCACGCCTCCCGATCCGCTTTTGTCGAAAGAGGACCGGCCCCGGAGAGTCCAGCCTGATGGCGATCGCGATGATCAGAAAGAGAGGCCATCCAACGGCGAGGACGAAGAGACTGAGCGCGATATCCAGCGCGCGTTTCAGCACCAGGTTCCAGCCGCGGATGGCCACCTCTTTCAGGCCGATGAGCGGAATACCGGCCAGCTCGGCGATATCCACCCGGTCGAAACTCATTTCGAAAAGATCGGGGGCGATGCGAAAGTCGATCCCCTGCTGCTGGCACCAGTTGGCCACGTCGAGCGCCAGCCGGTGGTCGCCTGGTGGCAGGGCGATGATCACCTCGTCGATGCGGCACGGTTCCAGCACCAGTGGGAGGTCCTCGGGGCGGCCCAGGTAACGAAAGGGCTCCTCGTCGTCGTTCGGATGATCGGCTGGCTCAGGTTCTTGGCCGAGATAGCCCACGAGGAAATAGCCCAGATCGGGCCGATCCCGGATGCTTTGCATCACGCGGAGACCCGCCGGCCCGTTTCCCACAACCAGCAAGCGCTCCACGCCGACCCCGTTACGCCACAGCCAGCGCTGCACGCGCGCTACAGCCGCGCGGCCGGCCGCAACGGCCACCGTGATCGTGAACCAGGCGTAGACATAGAGCAGGCGCGTGTAGTACGTGCGCGTCGCGTACAGCAGAACGACCAAGATGGCGACCGCCAGGGTGCTCCCCTCGGCGATACGGGAGAGCGACTCCAGCCAACTGGCCCCGCGCGGCAGCCGATAGAGTCCGCGTCCCTCGAGCAGGATAAGCAGGATGGCTACGAGCGTCAGGCCGATCCAGGAGAAGTTGCGGAAGGGCAGGTAGTGGATTTCCAGGACCGCCCGGCCTAGCTGGAGGTCATAGCGCAGCCAGTATGCCAGGGCGAACCCCGCAAAGGCCGTGGCGGCATCCAGACAGAGCAGTCCGATATGCTGAACGATGCGTCGTACGCGGCGACTCAGCAAGCCACACCTCGAAGGCGATCCAGTCCCATTATACCACAGACGCTTGGCCACAGCGGCACCGGAGAATTGCTCGGGCCAGAGGCTTTCTCAGGTATATGCAACCGGAGCCTCTGCGCCGTCCACCGGCTTGACCTGGCCTTCTGCGAGCTTGACGACGGTGGAGTCGGCGACTATCATAGGTTCGTCGGTTCTCCAGCCCACGATACGGAGAGAGGAGGTCCCGTGTACGGACGGCGTGTTTCCTTTCGGCCGGGACGGGAGGTGCTTTGGACCGGAGCTCTCTTCGCGCTCTTTCTTTTCGCCCTGCTTCTCCAGCCAATTCGCTCCGCAGACTTCTGGTGGCATCTCAAGGTAGGGGAGATCGTCCTCGAGGAACGCACGGTGCCGCGAGTGGATCGCTTCTCCAGTATTATGGCAGGCCAGCCGTACATCTATCAGAGCTGGCTCGCTGGAGTCTGCTTCGCGCTGCTGTTCCGGTGGGGTGGGGCTGGAGCCGTGGTGGTTGCCCACGCCGGCCTGCTGGTTGCTGCTTACGCGTTGCTCTGGGCGAGTTGCCGGAAAGGTAGTGGCCACCCTCTCGTTGCCACGGCCTGCACTTTCGTGGCCATGGTGGTCTGTGGGGGGAACTGGGGAATTCGGCCGCAGAGTTTTTCCACGTTCTTCTTCGCGCTCTTTTTCTGGCTCCTCGTACGGCACGGGGTTGGGGAACGAGTGCCGTTCTGGGCTTTTCCCCTGGGTATGCTGTTTTGGGCAAACCTGCACGGAGCATTCGTACTGGGACTCGGGCTTCTTGGCGCAGCTCTGGTGGGGGAGATCGTAGCCGGTTTCTGGCCTGGGCGGCCTTTCGCCGTGGTTCCGGTTCGGCGCCTGGCCGGGCTGGCGGTCGCGTTTGCGGCATCGGTGGCGGCGACCCTGGTCAACCCTGTTGGGCCTCGGATCTACGCTTACCTGGGCACAATCCAGCGCAACCCGGTGATCCACCGGGCAATTGCCGAGTGGCAACCTCCGCGCGTGGACAGCCCAGTGGGCGGGGCGTTTTATGCCTCGCTTTTCGGACTCTTTTTCTCGCTCCTTTACTTTGGCCATCGGCCACACCCGCGTGCTGCGCTGTGGCTGCTCGGGACCGGGTGCCTGGCCCTGGGCGGTGTCCGGAGCATCCTTTGGTATACCTTCCCGATGGCACTGCTGGGCGCGGAGGCGACCAGAGGTCTCCGGCTGAGGCCGCCTGCGCCACCCACGAAGATACAGGCCCTGGCCAACAGCCTATTCCTCGCCCTGTAAGTGGGGCTGGTGCTCCTGGCTTTGCCCCCGCTGAAGGCGCATCTGCCCCTTCCTCCGGACCTCCGTTACGTGGTTGCGCCGGATACGCCGGTTCGAGCAGCGGATTACATCCAGCGCCACGCGCTGAGCGGACCAATCTTCCACCGCATGGAATACGGGGACTATTTGCTGTGGCGGTTCTATCCACAGCGCCGGGTCTTTGTCGATCCCCGGATCGAGTTGTACTCGCCCGAGTTGTGGGAGGGTTACCAGCGCATTTCCCAGGGTGGTACGGAAGCAGGCGCGCTGCTCGAGCGATACGGCATTCAGGTGCTCCTGCTGGATGTCGAGCGCCAGGCAGGTCTCCTCGCGTGGGCCCGCGCCTCCGGCGTGTGGCAGCTGTGCTACTGGGATGAGAACGAAGGGACCGCTGTGCTGGCACGGGTCTGTCCGGCGGGGGAAACTCAATGAAGCCATCCCCCGATCGCCATGCCGCTCAGGAGCAGGCCAATTGCGGCCCACGGGGAAAGGGGTCGGTCCATCCGCGGCAGGGACCCGCCCAGGGGCAAGTAGACGACCCGCAGCCACTGGCCGAAAACCAGGAAGGCGAGAAGGGTTCCGGCGATCGGCCCGAAGGGGGCAAGGAGGACGGCGAGGCAGGCCTGTGGGATGAGGAACCTGGCGGCTGCCTGGGGCAGCGTTTCGCTCCCTTGGAGTCCCATCGCACCGCTCGCGGCCAGGCCCCAAAGGAGGCTGCTCAGGAGCGAGAGCGGGTCGAGTGGGGCATAAGAGGTGTGTCCCAGCCACCAAGGCCAGGACAGCAGGCAGAGTCCCTGGACGACCGCGCGGAGCCCGGTGTGGTGTGGAGCGAGCCTGAGCAGTCCGAGCAACGCCAGCCCGGCCGCGAGGGCGACCACGGGGAGGTGTCCGAGGAGGGCGCAGGCTGCAAGGAGGGTCAGGACGAGCCACGCGGCCTCGGGGGTACGGCTATCCGGGTGGGAAAAAGCGATGCGGACGCGCTGGAATATAGTCCGCAGGGTGCGACTGCACGCGGCGCTGAGGGATCCGGGTTGGGTATAGGGGAGTTGCCACAGGCGGTTCGAAGGGGAGGTGCCCCGGGGGTACCTTTTGGGGTTTTTTGGCGGAGCGGTGGGGGAGCGAGCGCACTCCAGGAGGCGGCTCCAGATGGTACTTATGAGCAAGATTCCCAACAAAAGACGGCCCAGGTCTGCCCAGCCGGGTGCGATTCCGGAGGCTGCTACACCAGCGAGCCACGCCACTAAGGTTCCCGCAGTTTCTCCCGTCAAGGGGAGATGGATTTCCCTGCGCTGCTTCGCCGGCACGCGTAGCGCGGTTCGTTTTTCCCCACGCTGGATGCTCATCGCTTCAGCCAGGCCGTGCGGATCGACGCCAGCCGGAAGCACAGCCATCCGATGCCCAGTCCCCAACCCACGATCACCGCCAATCCCAGCACCTGAGCGGCGAGCTGACCGAAATCGGGGCTCATACCAGGCGCCAGGAAAAGGATCCCGGTGACGCCTTGGCCGGGTACACCCAGGTAACGCGTCGCCCCAATCCCGTTCAGCCCGACGCCCCACCGCCCGTCGGCAAAAAGGCCCACCGCTAAGGTACCCCAGAGCCCCCCCAGTCCAAATGCCGGCACGAGGCCTGCGCTGTCCTCCAGCTTCCACACCCGCTCGATGAGGTAGCTACCCAGGCAAGCCAGGCAGCCCGCTACAGCGCCGGCCAAGACGTTCGTCAACGTGGAGGCCAGCGGTGCCAAACCAGCCGCACAGGCGGTCCCGGCTAGGAGACCGCGGCCGAGCATGTCGCTGCGCAGTCGGGTCGTGGTAAAAGCCATGTACAGGGCTGCAGCGAGCCCGCCCGCGGTCGCTGAGGCCAGCGTGTTCAGCGCCATCGTCCCAAGTTCCGGGGATAGGGTGTGCGTGCTGCCCAGTTGCAACCAGACCATGCCGCTGAAGGTGAGGAGCATTGCGGGCGGCGTTGGGTTTCCCCCGCGGGCCGGGCCTCGGTGTCTCGAGCCCGTGGCGACCAGCCCGGCCAGGGCGAGCAAACCGCCCAGCGCATAGTGCAGCCCTGCTCCCCCCGGGTCAACGAACCCGTGCCCCAAGTAGCCGGTGCGCCCAGTGGCAGCCAGCCAACCGCCGCCCCACGCCCAGTGCCCCAGAACGGGGTAAATCAACCCGGCAATAGCCACCGCGGCAGCCACCCAGCCCGGTGCGTTGAGCTTGCCAAGCACTGGTGCCAATGCGATCGCTACCACGCTCAGGGTACCGGCCGCCTCCAGGAGAAAGAGCGCCGCCCGGGCAGGGGTATCCAGGGCCTGTGTGCCTATACCACCCCAGGCGACAAGGCCAGAACCTTCCCCGAACGGTTCCCATTGCCACGAGGGGCGCGGTTCTTCGCCCAGGCTGCTGAAGTGTACCGCTCCGTAGAGCAAAGAGAAGCCGACGGTCCCCGCGACGAACAAGGCCAGGAGGGCCACCGCCAGGAGTTGCCCCCCTTGGCCGTCCGATGGGGCCTTGCCCCGGGTCGTCATCCAGCCCACGCCCACCGGAAAGGCCAGAGCCAATAGCCCGCTACACGCCAGCCACACGATCCGTCCATCGGCGGACAATGCGCCCTCCTTTCCGCCCTTGCTGCGCGCGGCCATTCTAGCATGGGGCCCCATGGGCTGTCAATCGCCCGACATCGTTGACACGCTCTACCATCCGTGGTATCCTGACAGCGCTCTTGGAATGCGGTGGGCGCAGTTGAAGGAGTCTGCTATGGCCACGCGGGTGTTGCGTTTTCCGGAAGGCTTCCTGTGGGGAGCTGCCACTTCGGCCTACCAGATCGAGGGCGCCTGGAACGAGGACGGCCGCGGCCTATCGATTTGGGATACCTTCAGCCATCTTCCGGGGAAGACCTACCACGGCCATACCGGAGACGTGGCCAGCGATCACTACCACCGGTGGGCGGAAGACGTGGCCCTCATGGCTGCGTTGGGACTCAAAGCCTACCGCTTCTCCGTTGCCTGGCCGCGCATCTTGCCCGAAGGGGTGGGGCGTATCAACCCTGCCGGCCTTGGCTTCTACGATCGGCTCGTGGATGCCTTGATCGAGCGGGGGATCGAACCGGTGGTCACCCTGTACCACTGGGATCTCCCTCAGGCGCTTCAGGATCGCGGGGGGTGGCCTGCGCGCGATACCGCCTATCACTTTGCTGAGTACGCCCGGGTAGTGGCCGACCGCCTGGGGGACCGGGTCACCTTCTGGATCACCCACAATGAACCCTTTGTCACCGCGGTGGCCGGCTACCTTCGGGGGGAGCATGCCCCTGGCATTCAGGATCCGCTGGCCGCATTTCGTGCCGGCCATCATCTCCTCCTTTCCCACGGACTGGCTGCACAGGCCATTCGGGCAAGCGTCCGTAGGCCGCCGTCCGTGGGTATCGCCTTGAACCTGAGCCCGGTTCATCCTGCATCCGAAGCGGCGCTGGACCACGCGGCTGCCCGGCGGATGGATGGCTTCCTCAACCGGCTCTTCCTGGATCCCCTCTTCCTGGGGCGATATCCCGATGACCTGCGGCGCCTTGCCGGGCCACTCTTTCCGCACCTGGAACCCGACGATCTATCTACCATTGCCCAGCCCCTGGATTTCCTGGGCGTCAATTACTACACTCGGTTGGTGGTGCGTCACGATCCTGCGGTCCCACCGCTCCAGGCATCGCAGGTGCAGCCTGAGGGTAGCGAATACTCCCAGATGTGGGAGATCTACCCGCGGGGAATCTACGAGCTCCTGGTGCGACTCTGGACCGACTATCGGCCGGCCGCACTCTGGGTCACTGAGAACGGCGTCTGTGTGCCGGACGGAGTGGATGCCGATGGCCGCGTTCGGGACGCCCGTCGAATCGCCTTCCTCCGGGATCACATTGCGCAGGTACACCACGCGATCCAGGAGGGGGTGCCGGTGCGCGGGTACTTCGTCTGGTCGCTTCTGGACAACTTTGAATGGGCCTATGGATATCGGATGCGTTTTGGATTGATCTACGTGGACTATGACACCCAGGCCCGGACCGTGAAGGATAGCGGTTGGTGGTACGCCCGCGTCGTTCGAGAGAACGGTCTCACCCTGGACTCGGAAGGAGCTACCGAGCCAGCGAAACCCTAGCAGGTCTGGTGCGGGGATGAATCGCCAGGAAGACACGCCCTTCGGGCACTTGACGCTCCTGGAGAACCTGTTTCTGAACAGCTACTGGGCGGGCCTGTCCTTCATGTGGACCGGCCTTCACGTGATCATCCTCCCTGCCGTGTTGCTCCACTTTGTACCCGACCAACGCAAGAACACCTACCTGGGCCTGTTGACCTTCGTCGGGCTCCTGTTGGCAGCTGTGGTCCAACCCCTCGCCGGTGCCCTGAGCGACCGCTGGTCCTCCCGCTGGGGTCGGCGCCGGCCGCTCATCTTGTTGGGGACGCTCCTGGACCTGGGGTTTCTCGGGCTTATCGGCTGGGCAGGCGGGTTGTGGGCCCTCGCCCTTGGGTACATCGGACTTCAAGTGACCTCGAACCTGGCACACGGAGCCCTCCAGGGGCTCATGCCCGATCGGGTGCCGCCGCAGCAGCTGGGGCGGGCGAGCGGTGTCAAGACGATGATGGATATGGCCGGGACGGTCCTAGCCTCGCTCGTTTTGGGCCGGATCGTGACTCCGGCCACTCGACAGCCAGCGCTGGCCATCGCTGCAGTGGCTGGCATGCTAGCCTTGGGGGCAACGGCCACTCTCACCGGGACCCGTGAGGTTCCCCGGATCAGAGAGTCCTGCGTTTTGAGGTGGCGCACATTCTGGGCGGATTTCACGCGGGTGGATCTCCGGCGCCATGCGGCTTACGCCTGGCTGATTGCATCGCGTTTCGTTTTTCTCCTCGGGATGTATGGCGTTCAGGCTTTTGCCCAATACTACCTTCGTGACCGCCTTCGGCTCCCCAACCCACCCAAGGCGGCGGGGGATCTGATGGCGGTGCTGGTCGGAACCCTGGTGTTGTCCGCCCTGGGATCCGGGTGGCTTTCCGACCGTTGGGGGCGAAAGCGGGTGCTCGCGCTTGCGAGCGGCGTGACCTCGGCTGGTTCCTTGCTCTTGCTTGCCGGGCGAACGCTGCACGAACTGATGGTTTTCGGAAGCGTGTTCGGTGTCGGTCTGGGGATGTTCCTCAGCGCCAACTGGGCGCTGGCCAACGACCTGGCTCCGCAGGAAGACGCTGGCAAGTTCCTGGGGCTCACCAACCTGGCCACCGCTGGTGCTGCCGCGCTTGGACGCCTGGAAGGCCCATTGATCGACCTTCTGAACAATGCCCGCCCAGGGCAATGGTGGGGATACAGCGCCCTGTTCCTCTTCGGGGCGCTTTGCGCGCTCTTGAGTGCGCTGGTGTTGCTGAAAGTAGGTTCTGGTGTGGCCGTGCCTGGTGTACCGGAACGGCCGGTTGGTTGAGGCCCTCGATGCTCGTGGGGGGACATGATGGATGCCTATCGGGTTGCGCTGGCCCAGCTGAATCCTACGGTGGGCGACCTGGAAGGGAACGCGGACAAGGTGCTCTCCGCGATTTCCGAGGCCCGCGCGGTGGGAGCGGACCTGGTTGTCTTTCCGGAACTGGTGATCACCGGATATCCCCCCGAGGACCTTCTCCTGATGCCGTCCTTCGTACGTGCCAACCTTCACTGCCTCCAGCGCGTCGCCGCGGCGACGTCAGGGATCACGGCGCTGGTCGGCTTTGTCGATTGTCGCAACGACGAGATCTATAACGCCGCGGCCTTGATCCACGACGGCCGGGTGGTCGCCGTATACCACAAGGCTTTCCTGCCGAATTACGGGGTCTTTGACGAGTACCGCTACTTCCATCCGGGGCGTCGGCCCCTGGTTTTCCGCCAGGATGGGGCCACGGTGGGAGTGAGCATTTGCGAGGACATTTGGTATCCGGTGGGTCCGGTAGAAACTGAGGCACTGGCCGGGGCACGGCTGGTGGTGAACATCGCCGCTTCACCGTACCATATGGGCAATGGTAGAGCGCGCGAGCGCATGCTGGCCACCCGGGCCGCGGACAACGTGGTCTATGTGGCCTTCTGCAACCTGGTGGGGGGGCAAGACGAGCTGGTTTTTGACGGAGGAAGCGTGGTCTTCGATCCCCGCGGCGAGATGGTGGCCCGGGCCCGCTGTTTCGAAGAGGACCTGCTGGTGGTGGACCTCGACCTGGGGGCGGTGCTGCGATGGCGGTTGCTCGATGCCCGGCGGAGGCAACTGGCGGCTGCCACAACCAACGGCATCGAGGAGGTGTCCCTGGACGCCGGAGCTAAGGAGCCGCGAGCACCGGTGTCAGCACGCATCGAACCGGCTCCCGAGGCAGAGGCGGAGGTATACCGTGCCCTGGTATTGGGCACGTGCGACTATGTACGAAAGAACGGCTTTCGCGAGGTCGTGGTGGGGCTTTCGGGAGGGGTGGATTCTTCCCTCGTTGCCGCTGTGGCGGCCGATGCGCTGGGCGCTGGGAACGTCATCGGGGTGTATATGCCCAGCCGATACTCCTCTCTGGAGAGCCGTGAGGATGCCTGTACGGTGGCGCGCCTTTTGGGGATTCGTTTCCTCGAAATTCCCATCGACGGGATCTTCCAGGCCTACCTGGATGGGTTGGCCGGGCTGTTTGCGGGCCTTGCGCCGGACGTGACTGAGGAGAACATCCAGGCGCGCATCCGCGGCAACCTGTTGATGGCGCTTTCGAACAAGTTTGGCTGGCTTGTGTTGACGACCGGCAACAAGAGCGAACTGGCAACTGGGTACTGCACCCTCTACGGGGACATGGCCGGCGGCTTTGCCGTACTGAAGGATGTACCGAAGACCCTCGTGTACCGTCTGGCGCGTTACCGCAATTCCCGTTCCGTGGCGATCCCTGAGCGCGTCCTGACCAAGCCGCCTTCGGCAGAACTTCGGCCCGAGCAGCGGGATGAAGATACCCTGGGTCCCTATGCACTGCTGGACCCGATCCTACAGGCGTACGTCGAGGAGGACCGCGGGTGGGAAGAGATCGTGGCGCTCGGCTACGAAGAGGCGGCGGTGCGCCGGATCATCCGTATGGTAGATCGATCCGAATACAAGCGCCGCCAAGCGCCTCCGGGCATCAAAATCACACCGCGCGCATTCGGCCGGGATCGTCGCCTCCCGATCACGCAGCGCTACAGCCCCTGAGGAGGAAGGGAGCCGGGACGGGCTCTGGGGCATCCAGGCCGCGCCCTGGCTCCTAGATCACGCCCTGCTCCCGCAGCCGATCGATTTCGTCGCCTGTATACCCCAGGAATGTCCGGAGGATCTCCTCGGTATGCTGGCCCAGCAGAGGTGGCGGCTCCTCCAGCCGCACCGGCGTGCGGGACAACTTGAGGGGAGAACCGGCCACCCGGATCCGGCCCGCCGTCGGGTGCGGTAGCTCCACCACCATGCCTCGCTCCAGTACCTGGGGATCGGAGAACACTTCGTCGATGTACTGGATCGGCGCGCACGGGATGTTCGCGGCCAGGAGGAATTCCTCCCACTCACGTGCACAACGCGCGCGAAACCGCTCCTGAAGGATCGGGATGAGGATGTCCCGGTTCTGGACGCGCAAGGGGTTGGTAGCGAAACGGGGGTCCTGTGCCAGGTCGTCCCAGCCGGCAACGGCGCAGAGGTCACGCCACTGACGGTCGTTTCCAACTCCTACCGCGATCCATCCATCGGAGGTAGGGAACGGCTCATAGGGGACGATGTTCGGATGAGCGTTGCCGTACCGTTTCGGCCGTTCGCCGGAAACCAGGTAGTTGCTCCCCACGTTGATTAACCAGGCCACATGGGAATCGAGAAGCGCGATATCGATATACTGGCCCTCGCCGCTTCGTTCGCGCTCCCATAGGGCAGCGAGGATCGCGATCGTCGCATACATTCCGGCGGTCACGTCTACGATCGCCAATCCCACCTTCATAGGCGGGCCCTCTACTGGGCCAGTGATGCTCATGATGCCGCCTTGCGCTTGGATGATAAAGTCATAGCCGGGCCGATCGCGATAGGGGCCAGTTTGCCCATACCCGGTGATGGCACAGTAGATGAGGCGTGGATTCCGGGCTCGGAGCGCTTCGTAACCAATTCCCCATTCGTCCATCGTCCCCGGATAAAAGTTCTCCACCAATACATCCGCCCGCTCCGCAAGCCGCCGCACGATTTCTCGGCCTTCCTCGCTCTTCAAATTCAGGGTGATGCTCTTCTTCCCGCGGTTCACGCACAGGTAATAGGCGGCCTCTCCTCCGGCAAAGGGCGGTCCCCACTGACGCGTGTCGTCCCCACGGCCGGGGATTTCGACCTTGAGCACCTGCGCTCCCAGGTCCGCGAGCATCATGGTGCAATAAGGGCCCGCCAGCACCCGGGAGAGGTCGAGCACCAGCAGACCCTCGAGGGGAGTGGGTGTTCGCTCGGGCATCCATTGCCTCCTTTTCAGCTGCTGATCACGCCGGCGAGGCTGTGTTCGAAAATGGCCAGCGCTTCCTCGAGTTCAGTCCGGCCGATCACCAAGGGTGGAGCCCACCGGAGGACGTTTCCGTCGACGCCGCAACGGCTCAGCAACAGCCCCGCCTCTAGGCATGCCCGTTGCACGTCGCGGGTACGATCCTTGTCCGGCGTCCGACCGCCCGGAACGACGAACTCCACGCCGACCATGAGCCCCTGGCCGCGCACCTCGCCGAGCGCCGGATATCGCGCTTGCAGGCTCTTCAGCCGTTCCAGGAGTTCGCGCCCTATTATAGCAGCGTTTTGCAAAAGGCGCTCCTCTTCCAGGACTTGGATCGTTGCTTCCGCGGCGGCCCAGGCGAGGGGATCCCCAACCCCTTCGTAAGGAGGCAACCATTCCCTGAGCGCAGGGGACACCGCAATACCGGCCAGCGACAGGCCGCTGGCCAGACCGTGGCCCATCACCAGAATGTCTGGCACCACGCCCGTGTGCTCCAGGGCAAAGAAACGTCCCGAGCGGCCAAAGCCGCTATGGACTTCGTCGAACACGAGCAAGATCCCGTGCTCGCGGCAGATTTCCTTGAGCCCGCTCAAGAAGCTGGCCGGCGGCACAACATACCCCGCCTGCGCCAGCACTGGCTCTACCAGGATGGCGGCCGTTTCTTCGGGCGGGCTTTCGCTCTTGAGCAGGAAGCGCACCTCTTCCAAGGGCCATCCACAGCAATGCGCATAGCCGTAGCGTTCCGGCGCTGCCTCGGCCTTCGGGCACCGGTAACAGTAGGCGTACGGCGCGACATACAGCCCGAGCACGGGTGGCTGGCCTGGCCTCCGAAGCGTCGGTCCCTGGACGGCGACCCGTGCCGCGCTGCTGGCTTCTCCGCGCACGGCGCGCTGCAAGACGATGACGTTGTACCTGCCCGTTGCCCAACGCGCCAGTTGCAACGCATCTGCTACTGCATCGGCGCCGCTTCCGGCAAAGACCAAGTGCTGCAGGCTGTCCGGCAGGCGCTCCCCCAGGCCGGCCTCCAGGCGCTCCAGAACCGGGTGCGCGGCAAGCACCGGCGGTCTGTGGAGCAGCCGGCCAGCCTGTTCCCGGATCGCGCTGACGACCCGGGGATGGGAATGCCCGGTGATCGCCCCGTCGTGGCCGCTGATAAAGTCCAGGTAGCGCTTCCCTCGATCGTCCCAAAGGAACGCCCCCTCGCCGCGCACGATCGGACGCTCCAGCAAGCGCGGTGTACTTGCTACCCGCTGCCCCAAAACATCCCTCCTGTTGGCAAAGGCATCCTGCGGCATCAGGCCACGCAGCCGCCGCGGGCTACTCTGCCGACTCAGGGAGGCGCAGAGGCCCCAGTGACCGGAATCCCGGTCCCTTGTCCATCCCTTCGGCGTAGGGCGGAAACTGTCCGCGAAAGTCGCGCAGCTGCTTCAGGTGTTGGTTCAACCCGAGTGTGCCCAGCTCCCGCACCCGCTGCACCAGTTCCAAGTCCAGCATCTCCACGAGGAGTTCCTCTTGGCCATCGGCTTTGTGGAGGACTCGACCGTGAGGGTCCACGATGAGCGACTGGCCGCAGGCGGTGGGAGCAGCAGCGTTCACGCTGATCACGTAGCACTGGTTGAACAGCGCGTGGGCCTGTTCCAGGACGAGTTCGGCGCGCCGGTCCTGGGTATAGGAGAGCGTGGGGTGTAGGATCACCTCGGCCCCGAGCCACACGAGGGTTCGTACCAGTTCCGGGAACCAGGTGTCGTAGCAGATGCACAGCCCAAAACGGCCGACGCCCGGGATGTCGAAAGTGCAGAATTCGCGGCCGGCAGCCACACTTTCCCAGGGGCGCCAGGGGAACATCTTGCGGTAGCGTGCTACCAGCGTGCCGTCCGGAGAAAAGACGAGGGCGGTGTTGAACGTCTGCCCGTCCTCCCGTTCGTAGAGCGAGCCGGGCTGTAGCCACACCCGGTGCTTCCGGGCCATCGCGGAAAGACGCTCCGTCAAGGGTCCTGGAACAGCCTCTGCGCTCCGATCCCAAGATTGACCCTCGGGTGGAGCCACGCGCGGAGCGGTCCCTGTAGGGAACAGTTCTGGAAAACAGACCAGCTGTACCCAAGGATAGGAACGCCGGATCCGCGCGAGCTCCCGGTCCATGCGCTCCAGAGTGCGTTCGGTGTCCCAGTCGACCACCGGTATCTGCACCGCTGCCACCCCAAAGGACCTTCCCATCGTGTACCTCCTGACCTTGTCACCTCAAGCGCAACCGTAGAAACCGGAGAGGAAGGAACGGTGCTCGATCCGATGGCACGCCGCCCGGTGGCCTGCTCCCACTTCTTGCCAGGGGGGTGGTGCCTCGCGGCAGATGGGTAGGGCCTCGGGACATCGCGTATGGAACGAGCAGCCCGGCGGGGGGTTCGCGGGGCTGGGCACGCCCCCGGGAAGGACAATCCGCTCCCGGCGGCCGCCAGGCCTGGGCAGGGGGATGGAGCCCAGGAGCGCGCGCGTATACGGGTGCGCCGGGCTGTCGAACACCCGATCCACAGGCCCGAGTTCTACTACCCGGCCCAGGTACATGACGGCGATGCGGTCGCTCACGTGATGGACGACCCTCAGATCGTGCGAGATGAACAGGTAGGTCAACCCGCGCAGCTCCTTCAGTTCCATGAGCAGGTTGAGGATCTGTGCCTGCACGGACACGTCGAGGGCGCTCGTGGGTTCGTCGAGCACCAGGAAGCGGGGCTCGAGGGTAAGCGCGCGGGCGATCGCGACCCGCTGGCACTGGCCGCCGCTGAGCTCGTGCGGATAACGCGTCAGGTGCTGCTGGCCCAGGCCGACCATTTCCAGGAGGGCCAGCACTCGTTCTCGTTCTTCCGCACGCGAGAGCCTCAAGTGGGTACGGAACGGTTCTGCCACGATATCCAGGATCCGCAGCCTGGGGCTCAGGGAGGAAAGGGGGTTCTGGAAAACGATCTGCATGCGACCGCGCAGGCGACGGAGTGCCTGGCCGCGGAGCCGGAGGACGTCCTGCCCTTCGAAGAACACCTGGCCGGCCGTCGGTTCGATCAGCCGCAGGATGCATCGGCCGAGGGTCGTTTTGCCACAGCCCGATTCGCCGACCAGTCCCAATACTTCCCCTTGAGCCACCTGCAAATCCACGTGGTCCACCGCGCGCACCAGACGCGGGCGGCTGAAAGGCCAATCCCCGCGGCTCCGGTAGTATTTGACCAAGGAGCGTACCTCGACGATGGGCTGGGCTTCTATGGGTACCCCGGCAAGAGCGCTCATGGCCGGCCTTCCTCTGCTTGAGCCAGGAAACATGCGACTCGGTGCCCGGGAGCAACCTCGATCAGGGCTGGTCGCTCGCCCCGGCAGCGCTCCTGGGCCATGCCGCATCGCGAGGCAAATCCGCAGCCTGGGATCGTTCCCGGGTTAGCGGGCACCGTGCCGGGAATGGCGCTCAGCTTTCGCCCGCGGGTAGCCGGTTGCGGGATCGCCGCCATGAGCCCCTGGGTGTACGGATGGTGTGGCGCGAGAAACAGCGCATCCGTAGGCCCGGTCTCCACCACGCGGCCGGCGTAGAGCACCGCAACCCGGGAGCAGGTTTCTGCAATGATTCCCAGGTCATGGGTGATCAGGAGCATCGCGATCCCGTAGCGTTGCTGGAGATCGCGCAACAGGGCCAGGATCTGGGCTTCGATCGTGACATCCAGAGCCGTGGTCGGCTCGTCCGCGATGAGCAGCGCCGGGCGGCAGGAGAGGGCCATCGCGATCATCACGCGTTGCTGCATCCCCCCCGAGAGCTCGTGCGGGTAACAGCTCAGGAGGTGCCGGGCGTCTGGGAGCCCCACCGCCTCGAGCACTTCGAGCGCCCGTGCCTCTGCCTCCCGTCGGGTGACCGGCTGATGGCGCTGGATCACACGGACGATCTGGGAGCCGATCGTGAATACCGGGTTGAGAGAACAGGTCGGGTCCTGGAAGATCATAGCGATCCGCCCACCACGGATCTGCTGCATCTCCGCTTCCGATAGAGTAGTGAGCTCTTTGCCCTCCAGCCAGATGGAACCAGAAGTGATCCGTCCCGGCCGGGAGATGAGGCGCAGGATCGACAGGCCGGTCACTGTCTTTCCGCAACCGGTCTCGCCGACCAAACCGAACGACTCCTGCGGGTAAATCTCGAACTGGACCCCGTCCACGGCTCTCAGGACGCCCCGTCGGGTATGGAACTCGACACACAGGTTTTCCACGCGCAGCAACGGCTCGGCCACCGATTTCCCCCATCAGCGGTATTGGCGCGGATCGAAGATATCCCGTAGCGTGTCCCCCAGAAGGTTAAAGGCCAATACGGTGATAAAGATCGCCAGTCCTGGGAAGGTGGAGTACCACCATTGGGTTAGAAGAAATGCGCGCCCTTCGCTGACCATCAGCCCCCAGTCCGGAGTGGGCGGCTGCGCACCCAGGCCGATGAAGGCAAGCCCGCCCGCGGCCAGGATCACGGTGCCGATGTCGATGGTGGCCTGGACCAGGATGGGGGAGATGCAGTTGGGCAGGATGTGGCGGAAGATGATCCCAAAGCTGGAAACGCCGATCGACCGCGCGGCTTCGACGAAGTACCGCTCGCGGAGCGAGAGGGCAACCCCCCGCACCAGGCGGGTATACCAGGGCCACCAGGAGATGGCGATGGCCAGCATCGCGTGAGTCAGGCCTGGACCGATGGCGGCCACGATCGCCATGGCGAGCAGCAGTGACGGAAAAGCCAGGAATAGGTCGGTGATCCGCATGATCAGTTCATCCAACCATCCCCCGATGTAACCTGCAACCGCTCCCAGGAGGCACCCGATGGCAACCGCCAGTCCCACGACGATGAGCGACGTTGTCAGCGCGGGCCGGGCGCCGATGATGATGCGGCTCAACATGTCGCGGCCCAACCGGTCGGTTCCCAGCGGGTGCTCGCGCGACGGAGGAAGCATCCGTGTGGCTACGTTCGTCTTCCCGAACCCCTGCTCTGGGTACGGAGCGATCCATGGCCCGGCGATCGCGGTAACGACAAAGAGCGCGATGACGACCACACTGAACAGCGCCAGCGGATCACGCCGGATCACATAGAGCGCGTGGGCCCACTGTCGAAAGGGCTCCAACTCGCCAGACCGAGGGTTCAATTGTCCCTTCATCGTTCCTCTCTTCGAACAGGGCTATTGCAGGCTGATGCGCGGGTCGACCCACGCCTGCAGCAGATCCACGATCAGGTTGATCCCCACATAGCCCGCTGCGGCGAAGAGCGTGATGCCCATGATGGCGGGATAATCCACGCTTAGCAGCGAGTGCACCGTGAAGAGACCCAGACCCGGCCAGTTGAAGACGATCTCGATGAAAAAGGTGCCGGTGAGCGCATAGGCAAGCGTCAGCCCGATCACCGTCAGAGTCGGGCCGATGGCGTTCTTGAGCGCGTACCCGTACACGACAAATCGCTCCGAGATGCCATAAGCCCGGGCGGTACGGATGTAGTCCTGGGCGAGCACCTCCAACATCGTCCCTCGGGTCATCCGTGCGATCAGGCCGATGGGGTACGCGGCGAGTGTGACCGCTGGCAGCACGATGTGCCAGGCGACATCCTTAAAGGCGACCCAGTTGCCCGTCAGCGCTGTGTCGATCAGAAAGAAACCGGTTCGCACGTCGATCGGGTGGGTGAAACGCAGCTCGGTGGAGAATCGGCCTGTCAGCGGGAAGAGCCGTAGCACGCGAAAGAACAGCAGTTGCAGGATTAGCCCGAGCCAAAAGGCGGGCATGGATACCCCTGCGATGGAAGCCGTGCGTACGAGCAGGTCGAAGGGGCTACCCTGGAAGCGCGCCGAAAGCACGCCAAGCGGGACGCCGATCAGGACGGCGAGGGCCATCCCACAGACCAGTAGCTCCAAAGATGCTGCGATGCGGTCGCCGATCTCACGCAACACCGGGCGTTTGGTGGAAATCGAGTTTCCCCAATCGCCACGGAGCAGGTCCCGGACGTAGAACAGGTACTGTACTGGGAGGGGGCGGTTCAGACCCAGGCGGGCACGGACGATCTCCACCTGCTCCGGGCGGGGGTGAGGGCCGATGTAGGCGGCCGCCGGATCGGAGGGGATGACGCGCGCCAGAGTGAAGGTGATGATCGAAAGCCCCAGGAGCACGAGCACCGACATGCCAAGACGCCGAAGCACATACGCGAGTTTCCGCACCGTACCGACCCCCCTATCGGCTCCGGACAAGTGTTGGGTGCCCGGTGAGCGGGGTGGGCGACCCACCCACGCTCACCGGATTCCCGTTTGATCCCCGTGCAGGCGCGGCAAGGCTACTCCGCGTACATTGGGTAGAAAAAGAGCGTGAACGGATAGTTCATATTATACGAAAAGCCCTTCAGCCACTTCGGTACGACCAGTGGCGTCTGTACGTCGTAGAGGAATACTGCCGGCGCGTCCTCGACCAGGAGGTTCTGAGCCTGCTCGTAGAGCTGGGCCGAACGGGCGGGATCGGTGACCACGAGCGTGGCTGCCTCGTCGATCAGCCGGTCGTACTCGGGGTTGGAATAGTAGCTCAGGTTGAAGAAAGGCTTCTCTTCGCTGTGGAAAAGGGAATAGAGGTTGTCCGTGCCGGCATCGGCGTACGTAGGCCAGTAGAGGAGCAAGAGGATGTCCTGGGCCTGGGTGGGGTCTCCTTTGGCCAGTTCCCATTGCTGTTTCCAGAGCATGGGGCGGATCTCGACCTCGATGCCGATCTCGGCCAGGGCATCTTTGATGATCGGGGCGAACCGTTCCTCGCTCTGGTTCTCGGCGGCATAGGTTAGCACCGCCTTTAGCCCTCCTTGCTCGAAACCAGCCTGCTTCATCAGTTCTTTCGCCTTGGCCGGGTCATAGGTGTACTGTTTCACGTTCGGGCTGTATGGCCACACCCCCTCGGGTACCGGGCCGCGCGATTGCTTTCCGAAGCCTTGGGCACCGACGGCAATGATATCCTCATACGGAATGGCGTAGGAGACCGCCTGGCGCACGAGCTTGTTGTCGAAGGGCGGCTTGCGGGTGTTCAGGTAGGCCGCATAGTTGTACATGCTGGGCTCAACGCGAAAGTCGTAGTTCGGGTTGTTCTCGTAAAGGCGGATGTTCTCCAGCGGGATCGAGAGCGCCAGGTCGACTTCGCCGCCGTCGAGCATCTGCTGCTGGGTCACGGCTTCAGGGACGATGCTCACCACGATCTTGTCAAAGTGCGGTACGTCGCCCCAGCCGCCCCAGTAATCCGGAAAGGCGGACAGTACGACCTCCTTGTCCGGCGTGTAGGACTCTAGAAAGTAGGGACCCGTGCCGGCAGAGATCCCTTTCTCGAAATACTGGGGATCGCTTTGGGCCGCTTCGATGGCCTTGGGGCTCATGATCCAGGCCCCGTTGGAACTGGCGGCGATCAGGTCGAGCGCTGCGGCGTATTTCAGCTGGAATCGCACCGTATAGTCGTCGACAACCTCGATCGACTTCACGGGATACCAGATGAAAGCTGCCCCGAGGCCCAGATCGATCGTCCGCTGGATGGACTGCTGGACCGCCCTTGCCGTAAGCGGCTCACCATCGTGGAACTTGACGCCCTTGCGCAGGTGAAATGTCCATTGCAGGCCATCTGCGGATACTTCCCAGCTTTCGGCCAGAGCCGGCCGGAACCGCTCCGAGGATCCGGGAGGATTTACGTAGAGCAGGGGCTCGTACATGTTGACCATGTAGAGCACCTCGGTCGAGAACGAGGCGCTCGGGTCCCATGTCGTAACGTTGGCAGTTGCCGCGACCCGAAGGACGCGCGGACCGGGCACTGCCGTGGGCACAGACGTGGGGGATACAGGGGTCGCGCCTGCCGGCTGGGTGGGAGGAACGGTCGTGGCAGGGGGTCCACATTGCACCAGTGCCAGACACACGGCCACCACGAGCAGAAGCAGCGGTATGCGCTTCATGGCATCTCCTCCTGACAGGCTCAGCTTCCCGCGCCCTCGCGACGGGCACTTCTCAGTATAGCGCGTGCCTCTCACAGTGCTCTGACAACGTTTCTGACACAGGGTTGCCGGAGCGTCTATGCCGGGGTATAATGGTGGAGGAAAGGCGGTGCACGGATGGCGCTTTCCGAGGACTCGCGGTGGGCGGTCCGCTTCTTCTGGGCACCAAGTTCCTGATCCCGCGCTTACAGCCGCAGCACCTGCTCCGTGAGCGGCTCTTGGCTCGCCTCTTGGACGGGCAGGGAAAACGCCTCATCCTGCTTTCGGCACCCCCGGGATACGGCAAGACTACGCTGCTGGCCCACTTGGCTCGCCAGACCGTCCATCCGACGATCTGGTATCAACTGGATGCCTCGGACAACGATCCGGTGCAGTTTGTGCACTCGTTCATCGCGGCCTTCCGAACCCGGTTCCCGGGATTGGGACGGGCCACGCTCTCGTTGCTCGAGGAACCGAGCCAACCGCCGGATCGCCTTCTGGCCGTGCTGCTCAATGAGGTGGTCGGGCTAGAGCAAGATCTCCTTCTGGTGCTGGAGGATTATCACGCGATCCACCACCCGGAGCTCCACCATCTGGTAGCGTTCCTGCTGGACCATCAGCCTCCGCAGCTCCATCTGGTGCTCTCCACGAGGGAAGAGCCGCCGCTTGCGCTGGCCGGGTTGCGGGCGGCAGGAGAATTGTTGGAGCTCCGCGCTGCGGACCTGCGCTTCACGAAGGAAGAGGTCGCGCAGCTGGTCTCGTCGCGAGCGCTCAGCGAGACGCTCGTGGAGCTGCTCGAAGAGCGCACCGAAGGCTGGCCGGCCGGCCTTCAACTGGCTCTGGCCGCGCTTGCCCAGAGGCCCGATATCCCTCCACACGAGGTGCTCCGTCACTTCCACGGGAGCCATCGCTTCGTCTTCGACTATCTGGCAGAGGAGGTCTTCGAGCGCCAGCCGCGGCCGGTACAGGACTTTTTACTGCGTTCCGCGATTCTGGATCAGATGAACGTCGCGAGCTGCAACCACATCCTCGAGATCGACGATGCCGAATCGCTACTCGACTTGGTGGAGCGCCGCAACCTGTTCCTGGTGCGCCTGGACGAGGAGCGCCAGTGGTACCGATACCATCAGCTCTTCCGGGACTTTTTGCTGGATCGCCTCTATCGGGAGGCAGAAGAAGAGGCGCGCAGACTTCACCTGCGGGCTGCTGACTACTATGCCGAACAGGGGCTGTGGGATACCGCCGCCGAGCACTACATGGCCGGGCGCAGCGTCGCTGGCCTTGTGCGCGCCGTCCGTGCGCTTGCCCCGTATCATCTGCAAAGCGGCCGGCTGGAGACCCTCTACCGGTATTTGCTCGCGTTACCCACTGCTGTCATCGAGAGGGAGCCGGACTTGGGCTTGTACCAGGGCCAAGTCTTTCGCCAGTGGGGGCGAATCGAGGAAGCGATCGGCTGCTTCGACCGTGCCCGCGCCTTGTATGAGGCGGCGGGTGAGCGTGGGGGGCTCTCTCGTGTGCTGACAGAGCTCGCCCACGTCCTGCTCTCGCGCGGCGAGTACCTTGAGGCACAGCGCACGGCGGAAAGGGCACTCGCTGCGGCCTGTGAGGACGACCACGTGGCACGCGGGGCGGCCCTGATGGCGTTGGCACGAAGCACTGGCTTCCTCGAAGGGATGGAGCGGGGGTACGAGCTTGGGGAGCAGGCGCTGCGCGAGGTACGGTCTGCCCAGCCAGCCCCACCTCGTTCCCTTTGGGCACGTCTTCTTCTGTCGCAGGCACAGCTTTGCTGGTGGTATGGCGATCCCTTCGCTACGGTGGCCCATTGCCAGGCGGCGCTGGAGGCCGAAGGGGAACAGGTCACGCCCATCGCCTGTCGAGCGAATGTGATCATGGTCAGCCCGCACCTGTACTGGGGCAACCTGGCGACAGCGCGCGAACTGGCCGAGCGGGGACTGGCGTTGTGTGAACAGATCCAGTACACGGAGTGGCGCCCCATGGCGCATGCGGCATTGGGGACTGTTCTCTCTCGACAGGCGGAACTTGCGTTGGGCGAGAAGCACTTGCGTGAGGCGATCTCTCTGGCGCGGCGCTTGGGTGCCGAAACCTATGCGGAGCTGATGGCGGCCGGATACCTGGCCGCCAACCTGAGCGCGCAGGGCCGGCTCGCCGAAGCGCGCCAGTGCTGCGAGCAAGTGCTCCAGAAGTTCGATCGCAACCGGGAAACGTACGAGTACTGTGTCTGTCGGAGCGTCCTGGGCGATGTCCTGATGGACATGGGCGACCTGGATACGGCGTGGGACTACTTCTTGAGCCTGCGGCAGATCGACGAAGCGCGCCAGTTCCGTCTACCGCTTGCGATGGTGTACTTTGCTCTGGGGTACCTGCATCTCCTGGCCGGCCGCCGCGAGGCTGCGCTCGACGTGATTCGCCGCTCCATGGAGATCATCCACCACACCCGGGCCGTGGTGCTCTATCTCGACCAGGGGCAGCGCGCGGTCACGGTTTGCCGGGCGGCCCTGGAGGCCGGCCTGTACCCGGAGCTGGCGCAACGTGTGCTCGCGTTGCTGGGCGCCGCCGATCGCCCGTCCGTAGAACGCCGGTTCCCAAGCCCCCAGGGCCTGCGTTCTTCCGCAGGGCGCGTTCCTTTCCAGGTGGTGACACTGGGGAGCTTCCGGGTCTTCTGCGACGGGCAAGAGGTGGGGAAAGAAGCGGGGTTGGTGGGCCGGCCGAGGGAGATGCTGGCCTACTTTGTGACTCATCGTCGTGAACGGCTCGCCTGGGAGCGGATCGTGGAGGATCTGTGGCCGGGCAGCGCGCCGGGCCAGGGACAGGCGGTGTTTCACACCACGCTCCACCGCTTGCGGCGCGCGTTGAGTCGGGTTGCGGGGCCTGGCAGCTACGTGCGCCAAGAGTCCGGCGAATACTGGCTCGAGGCGGAACGGTTCCAGATCGACGTGGACGAATTCGACCTCTGCCTGACAGAGGCGCGCGCCAGTGCGGCGCGGGTCGCGTTGCGGGCTGGCGAAAGGGCGGCGGAGCTTTATGGAGGTCCCTACCTGGCCAACTTCTATGGGGATTGGTGCGAATCGGAGCGACAGCGGCTGACTTTGGCTTATCTCGAAGTCTTGCATATCCTTTCGGAACGCTACGCGGCCTTGGGGAACTATCAGCGGGCCATCTGGGCCTGTGAGCGAATGCTGGCCGTGGACCCGCTTCAGGAGCCCGTGTACCGCGACCTGATGCGGTTTTGGCACCGTTTGGGGAACCGCGCAGCCGTGGTCCAACAATACGAAAGCCTGAGGAGAATCCTGCAAGAAGAACTCCAGTTGGAGCCGTTGCCGGAAACCGAGCGCCTGTACCGCGAGTTGGCGCAGTCGCTGGCTGGACCCGGCGGCTGAAACCACCTCTAGCGCGATAAAGGTGGGCGTTTTGCTCTGGAGCACTAGTGCGGATAACATCCAGAACGGGTCTCCCGTTTTGGGCAACCGGGCAGGCCTGCTTGACAAGCGTTGGGCTTTCTGATACTATTTTTAACGTTGTTGGGCTCCCCGTCCACATCCCGGCATCGTGAGCCACAAACCGCACCAGGAATCCCTGTCCACTGCAGGCGGGCCTTGGATATGGGGCCTGCACCGAGAAAGGAGGTGAGAGCACGACGGCCTTCTCTCTGGTTCCGGGCGGCACGCTGAACGCAAGGAGGTTGCGATGAACTGGAGCCGAACGTTCCGATGGATCGGAGTACTGATCTTCCTCGTGATTGCCCTCGCCGCACTGCCTTCGGTCGCCACCCCTAGCGATAAGATCGAACCTGCGCTATTGGAAAAGCTGGCCGCCGAGCAAAGGGCCGACTTCATCGTACGGTTCGCGGAGCAGGCCGACCTCACGCCTGCCTATTCCATGGGCTGGAGGGAGCGAGGCGAGTTTGTTGTGCGGGCGCTCACCAAGGTGGCCGAGCGCAGTCAGGCTGCGGCAAAGGCCTACCTGGACGGCCGCGGGATCGCGTACCGGACCTTCATCGCAGGGAACGAACTCTACGTCTGGTCTGGGGATCTCACGGCGGCCAATCGCCTAGCTGCGCTTCCCGAAGTAGCCTTCATCCGGGCCACCCGCACCTATTACGTGGATCCGATCATCTCCGAAGAAGTGAGCGCTACGCCGCACGCTTTGGACTGGGGCATCGTGGACACCGGCGCGGACGACTTCTGGGCTACTTTTGGGGTCCAGGGAGATGGCATCGTCGTGGCGAACATCGATACCGGCGTGCAGTGGAACCACCCCGCCCTGGACCAGGCCTATAAGTGCCCCTCGAACCCGACCGATCCCGCCTGTTGGTACGACCCGTCCAACGTCTGCGGGGGCACGGTGTGCGACAACAACGGGCACGGGACGCACACCATGGGCACCATGGTGGGCGACGACGATCCTTCCCTCACCTACCAAGTTGGTATGGCCCCGAATGCTCTCTGGATCGCCTGCAAGGGGTGCGAAACCAACTCCTGCTCCGACTTTGCCCTGAACGCGTGCGCGGATTGGCTCCTCCAGCCCGGGGGCAGCCCGGACAACCGACCTCACGTGGTGAACAACTCCTGGGGTGGCACGGGGTGCGATACCTGGTACCAGGCCAAGGTCCAGGCCTGGCGTGCGGCGGGGATCTTCCCTGCTTTCTCGGCGGGCAACTCCGGTTCCGGGTGTAACACCCTGGGTTCGCCGGGGGATTACCAAGAATCGTTCGGCAGCGCCGCGCACGACTCTTCGCGGACGATCGCTGCCTTCTCCAGCCGCGGGCCTTCCTGCTTCGGGCATGACCCGTACACCAAGCCGAACATTTCCGCACCGGGAGTGAGCATCTGCTCCTCGGTGCCGACGAACTCCTGGAACTGCGGCTACAGTGGCACCTCGATGGCTTCACCCCACTCGGCTGGCGCGGTAGCCCTCCTTTGGTCGTGCAACCCGGGCCTCGTCGGGCAAATCGATGCCACCTTCGAAGCGCTGCAGAGCACGGCCGATACCCCGCCTGGGGGCAACTGTGGCGCTCCTCCGGACGGCGAAGGGAACTACACCTACGGCTACGGGTACCTGAACGTCTATCAGGCCGGCCTGCAGTACTGCGGGGGGGTGGAGTTCGGTTATCTGCACGGCCACGTTTACGATGCCGACACGGGGGACCCGATCGCGGGCGCGAACGTGATCGCTGTACCGGGTGGGCAGATCCTGGCGGTGACCGACCCGACCGGCTACTACACGATGTCCCTGATCCCGGGCGTCTACGATGTCACGGCGTCCAAGAACGGCTACGAATCGCAGACGGTTCAGGACATCCCGATCATCACCGGCACGGTGACCACCCAGGACTTTCACCTGCACTTCCTCGGCCAGTGGACGCTGTTGCCCGATAACCCGTTCGAGTACACCCGCTTCGACTGCGTCTGGTTCGACGACGGAACGGGTCCCTCGACCTACAACCAGAAGGTCTACTGCCTGGGCGGGCGCACCGGTTCTACAACCGAAGATCCCTCCATCTGGCGCTTTGACCCCGTCACCCAGAGCTGGACGGACACCGGCCACGACGTGTACGAGGACGTCTCCAACTACACGGCCAACCTCTTGCGGGACGAGAACTATGCGACCCAGGGCCTGGCCATCTACATCGTTGGAGGGTACGACGCCGAGACCGGTACGTACACGACCGTGGTCCAGCGCTACTACCCCAAGACTGGCGTGGTGCAGAACCTCGTTGATGACCCCTGGCCGGTGACGATCGGCGGCTACGGGACGATCCCAGGCGCCTGCGTGAACACCGCGGACCAGACCAAGATCTACTGCTTCGGCGCCTGGGAGAGCAACGCTGCACCCTACTTCTCCGCCCAGACGTGGGAATACGACCCCGCGCGCCCCAGCACCCAGCGCTGGCAGCAGATCACTTCGGCCAACCTGAGCATCCCGCGCGGCTACATCATGGCGGCGGTGCAGGGCACCAAGATCTACGCGATGGGCGGTGATTATCAATATACCGGAGCCGACCTGGTGCCCACGAACGTCGTCGAGGTGCTCGACGTGACGAACCTGGCCGCCGGCTGGACGACGGTTGCGCCGCTTCCGGTGGCGCTCTCTCAGGGACGCGGGTTTGGCCTCGACGTGGACACGCTGGGCGTGCAGCAGCCGGTGGGCAAGATCTACACTGCCGGTGGAGGTGACTGGCCAAGCGAAACCACCGAAGCGATGGAATACGATGTCGCTTCGGACACCTGGAACCAGGCCTTCCCGGACCTGAACATCGCCCGCCGCAACCACGCCGGGGTCTACATCCCGCTGTGCACGCCGGACGATCCGACCGACCTGATGCCTTCCCTGCTGGTCATCGGCGGGCGCAGCGGATCGGACGTGCCGCCCTACCCACAGCCCGAATACTTCCCGTTCGCCTGTACGATCTGTGAGCCGGTGGAGATCCTCTCGGTCGTGACCACGACCGAAGGGTGTGTCGTCTCCTTCAGCGCGGAGGTGACCGGGACGGAGCCGATCGAGTTCCAGTGGGACTTTGGGCCGTTCGGTGCGACCACCGAAACGAACCCGATCGTCGACTTCCAGGCGAGCGGCACTTACGCCTACACGCTCACGGTCTCCAACTGTGGCGGCACCGATACCTGGGAGGGAACGGTTACGGTGGAGTGCGCGCCGCCAAAGATGTACATCTACCTGCCCGTCGTCTTCAAGGGATATCAACCCTAAGGCGCGCCAAGAATCCGCGGGGCCCGGGCAACTGCCCGGGCCCCGTTGTCTTTTATTCCGGGACTGCGTCCAAGAGAAGCGCCAGCGCCTCGGTGACGTCGCGGTGGGTGTCCCCGGTGCATTGGGCTGCCAGCGTATCGGCCAGCGTATGAAGCCGAGCGGCGGTCTCGGGCGGTAGGTGGGCCAGCATCGCGCGGGCGCTCTCCGAAAGCCCGGGCACGTGCGGGAAAAGGGGGCGTGCGTAGAGGAGCGGGCGCAACTGCGCGGCAAGGTAGAGCAGGCGGGCCCGGGGTTCCCAGCGGGCCATCTTCCAGACCGTCAGGTCGTCCTCTTCTTTCTCCATCTGGTAGAGCGCGAGAGCTGCCTGGTCGTCGATGAAACCGTGGCGGACGAGCAGTGTCGCGGCTTCCAGCCCTTTGATGGCGATCGCGACGAAATAGAGCACCTGCTGGAGCACCTCCATCTCCACCCCTCGCGAGCGGCTGAGGAGGATCAGGCGCCGGGGGATGGCGAAACGGTAATAGTCCGGCCGGCCATGCAGCACACTGTGCGCCACCACCTGGTGGAGGGCTCCCTGCTGGAGGAGCGGGGGCTGGGCAAGCAGTCGCTCCAGGCAGACGTTCAGCCGCGGGAAGCCTTCCCACGCGTCGTGGGTGGCCAGGAATCCCTCCTCGCCCGCAGTAACTACGCCGACCTCCACGCGCTTTCGGGTACTGTAGGCCTGCCAATCGCGGAGCGTTTCGAAGAGTGCCAGCACTACCGCCTCGGGGAGGGGGACGGTGAGCGCCCGGTAGCAGGACTCGATTTCCTCCAGGATCGCACGGACCCGTGCGTCTTCGACTTGCCCATACGTTTCTACGGTGATGGCCGGTACATCCCTTACACCACGGTCCATCGGCTCCCCTCCGCCGTCCGTTCGATCTCGATCCGCACCGGGAACTGTTCTTTCAGTTCCTGGAGGTGGGTGATGACCAGGATCTTTTCAAATTCGTGCTGGACCGAACGGATCGCTTCCACGAGCTTTTCTCGGCCTTGGGTGTCCTGACTGCCGAAGCCTTCGTCGATGACCAACGTCTGCAGTCGCGCACCTGCTCGGCGAGTAAGCAGCCGGCTCAGCGCGATCCGCAGCGCAAAGTCGATGCGGAGCCTCTCCCCGCCCGAGAACAGTTCGTAGGGCCGTGTCCCTCGCAAGTCGGAGACACGGATCTCCAGCGTTTCCTGCAGTGTTCCTTTCTGGGTTGCCCTCTGCATGGCTACCTGGACGGACATCTCCCCGTCGGTCATCTGACGGAGCAAGAGGTTCGCTTCCCGCTCGATTTCCGGAACGGCCCGTTCAATCAACATCGCCTGTACGCCTCGCTTGCCCAGCGCCTCGGCCAGCTCCTGGTAGATGGCGTGCTGCTCCTGGGCCTCCTGCAGAGCCTTCCTTTTCCCCTGGAGTTCCCTTTCCACCGCCCGCAGCCGTTCCAGTTCTCCCTCAGCCGCGCCCAGCACCTGTCCGGCCTGCTGAAGCGCTTCCTGTGCCGCTTTCCATTCTTGCTCGGCCTGCTCTCGCCGGGATTCGAGCTGTGGCCATTCCGACAGCCGCTCCTGGAGCTCCCCGAGTTCGGTGTTCAGCCGCCGGATCTCGTTTTCGTGTTCCTGGAGCAAAACCCGAAGGTCCGTGAGGCGCTGCTCATCTGCCTCCAGTTGGGATTGGACCGCGATCAACCGCCGATAGTCGTCTTCAGCGCTTCGGAGCCACTGGAGTTCCGTTTGCACCTGCTGGTGTTCCGAGTGATCGTACGGCAGCGCCTCCAGTTGCGCTCGAACGGCCGCAAGGGCCTCCCGGGCCTGAAGCGCGAAATGGCCGCGCTCCAGGATGCCCTCCACCTGTGCCAGGCTGGACTCCGCGCGCGCTTTTTCTTCCTCGACCTGTGCCAATTCTGCGAGCAGCTGTTCCAAGACCGCCCGCTCCTGCTGCAACCGGTGCGCGTCCCGGAGTTTCCCATCCACCTGTTGGATCTGGCCCCTCAATTCGGCAAGCTCGCGTTCCTGCTGGCGCAGCTCCGATTCCCTTGCCCGGTAGAGGTCCTTTTTCTCCTTCCCTTCCATCTCGTAGGTCAGGCGTACACGCTGCAGCCCTTCCGGTCCCAGCGGGCTCTGGCAAAGGGGGCAGTTCGAAGCCCCCTCGCTGAGAAGGCTGATCTTCTCCTGCAGCAGGGCCATTTCTTCCCTGAGCCGGTGGCATTCGGCCCGCAGGGCGTGGATGGATTCCAAGCGCGCCTGTTCCTGCCCTTGAAGGACAGCCCGTTGCTCTTCGAGGCCTTGGGCGGCTTCGAGTTCCCCGGTGAGCGCCGCCAGACGCGCCGCCACCTGAGGGCGCTCCCGCAGGCGGTGGGCCCTTTCCGCAATCTGACGACGGAGGACTTCGCGTTCGGTGAGGTAGCGGTTTCTCTCTTGTTCGATTTCCTGCTCCAGCTCTTTGGCCTGTTCTGCAAGGGCCAGACGCTGGCTGGCTACTTGCGATAGCGCCTCATGCCGCCGTCGCGTTTCCTGGAGGCGAGTGTATGCGGCCTCGATCTCCGGCGCCCGGGCAAGGAGCTGGCGTGCGGCGAGCACCCGCTCCTCTTGTTGGGCACATCGAAGGCGGATCTGCTCCATTTCGCCGCTCAGCCGTGTTCGCCGTTCCCGGAGCTCGCCCGCCTGCCGCCTCCAGCTATCCAATTCGGCAAGGCGTCTTCGCAGCTCCTCGAGCGCGTGCCAGCGGCGCTCGCTTTCCTCTTGCCAGCGGGCCACCTCTTGGGCCGCCTGCTCCCTGGCTCGCTCCTGTTCCTCCCGACGTGCCAGCTGGCGCTCCAGCGTCTCTACGACCACGGCCAGCGCCTGCTTCTGTTGCTCGGCAGCCCGCAGCCGCTCCCGGGCTCGCTGTTCCAGCCAGTCGTAGTACCCAAGGCCAAGGATATCGCCTAATACCTGCTTTCGTTCCGCGGGCTGCTTGATCGTGAAGGCATCCGCCTTTCCCTGAAGGAGAAAGGACGAGTTGACAAAGGTCTCGTAATCCATGCGCAGCAGGTTGATGATCTGTCTCTCGGTCTTGAGAATGCTCTCGGCCCCGATGGAACGCCAGCCGAGCGGCCCCAAGGTCTCCAGTTCCAGCCGGGTCCGTCCCGCTTTTTTCGGGCCACTGCGCTCACGGCGCCTCCGGACACGGTAGGGGGAGCCTTCGAGGAGGAACTCGAACTCGACTTCCATCTCCGCGGCGCCCGTGGAAATCAAGTCGTCGTCCGTGCGAGCGCGCGCACGCCCCCACAGGGCCCAGGTGATGGCGTCGAGGAGGGCCGACTTGCCGGCCCCGTTGGGCCCGGATAGGCAGGCGAGGCGGATGCCGCCCAGTTCCAACGGGGGCAGGCCTTCTCGGTAGCACATGAAATTGCGAAGACGCAACGCGACCGGGATCATCGAATACCTCCCGAATCTAGTCTAGCACAAGCACCTGGCAGGTGCAAATGGGTGTAACCGCTGAGCTTGTCGTCGCCCGGTGGCTGTGCTATAATGCACAGGCAAAGAGCGGCTTAGGAGAGGGCATGGAAGCCTGGCAGCCCGAGGTTGTGGTGATCGGTGCAGCGTGCCTGGACATCAAGGGACACGTCCCTGGGCCGGTGCACCCGGGAACCTCGAACTCCGGGCGCGTGCGGATCAGCGTTGGCGGAGTCGCTCGCAACATCGCCGAGAACCTGGCGCGGTTGGGAGCGCGGACGACCCTTCTGGCCGTCGTTGCCCGCGACCCCTTCGGACATCAGATCGTGAAGCATACCGGTGCTGCCGGTGTAGACGTTAGCCAGGTATTGTTCAGTCGGGGAGAGCGGACGAGTGCCTATCTGGCGATCCTCGACGGAGAAGGGAATCTGACCGCAGCGGTGGACGACACCGAGAACACGGCCGAGCTGACCCCGCGCTACGTTTACCAGCGTCGACGCCTGTTCCGTGGGGCGCGCATGGCTGTGGTCGATGCGAACACTCCGGTTGCCACGGCAGAGACTGTGCTGCGGATTGCGCGACACTATGGGGTCCCGGTGTGCCTCGACCCTGTTTCCTATGAGCTAGCACGTCGATACCGCGACCTCGTGGGACAGTTCTACCTACTGACCTGTGGACGGGCGGAAGCGGAAGCACTGGTGGACCGGCCCGTGTCCTCGCGGCGCGAGGCGGCGACGGCAGCGCGCGAACTGGTAGGCGCTGGCACCAGCGTGGTGCTCATCAGCATGGGGATCCTTGGCGTGGTGTATGCGACCACGGAGAACAGCGGATATGTGCCCGCGCTCCGGTGTCCGATTGTCGATCCTACCGGAGCTGCGGATGCGCTGACCGCCACGGTCATCTACGGCCTGGTGAACGGCTTTCCGTTGGACGAAGCGGTCTGGCTGGGGGTATCCGCAGCTACGGCCACGCTGCAATCCGTCGAGACGGTGCGCTCGGATCTCAGCTTGGACCTGCTCTATCAGCAGCTGGTGAGCTGAAAGATGGCAGAGAGGCCAGCGACTATCCTGGTGGCAGACGACGATCCGCGAATCCTGCAGTTGCTGCGTGCCTTTCTGGAAAGCCTGGGGTATCGGGCCTTGTTGAGCCAGACAGGAAACGACGCTGTCCAGCTGGCCCAGGAAAACGTTCCTGACCTGGTCATCTTGGACGTTATGATGCCCCAAATGGACGGATTCGAGGTGTGCCGCCAGTTGCGGAACGACACACGTACCAGCCATGTGCCGATCCTCATGCTAACCTCCCGCGTTGCCCTGGAAGCCAAGTTGGCCGGCTTCGAGTCGGGCGCCGACGACTATGTGACCAAACCTTTCGAACTGGCGGAATTGCGGGCACGGATCCGGGCCCTGCTGCGGCGTTCGCGGGAGTTGCAGGTGCGCAGCCCGCTGACCGGCTTGCCCGGGAACCGCCTCCTCCTGGAAGAGCTGCGCCACCGCATTCAGCGCGGCCAGCCCTTTGCCTTTCTTTACCTGGATATCGACTATTTCAAGGCATTCAACGATGCCTACGGTTTTCTGCGGGGCGACGAGGCGATCCGCTTGCTGGGACAGCTGATCCGGGAGACCGTAGAGGAGCTTGGCTCGCCGGACGATTTTGTCGGTCACATCGGCGGGGATGATTTCGGGGTGGTAACCCTGCCCGAGCACGCCGAGGCCATCTGTCGACGCGTGATCGAGCGCTTTGATGCCAGTATTGGGAGTCTCTACGATCCTGCCGACCTCGAGCGCGGTTATCTTCGGGGCTACGACCGGCACGGCGTGCCGCATCGTTTTCCGTTGATGACCATTTCGATCGGGGTCGTCGCCAGCGTGGAGCGAGCCTTCGCAGACCCGGAGGAGGTGAGCCGCACGGCGACCGAGATGAAGCAGTATGCAAAGCGGTTCCCCGGGAGCAACTACGCGGTGGACCAGCGCGGCCGCAAGCCTCCGCGTGTGGTGACACCCGAGCGCCGGGGACGTCGGCCCTCCGCGACGATCGCGGTGTGCGGCGGGGAGAGGGACCTTCTGGGGTTGATCCAAATCGAGATGGAAAAGAGCGGGCATCAAGTGAGCCTGTTTGCACGCGGCGAAGAGCTGCTGGAGGCCTGCCGCACTGCGCCGCCTAGCCTGGTCGTTCTGGATGCATCGCAACAGGGGGCGTCCGTCTGGGTACTCTGTCGGGAGCTACGGGCCCTGGAAGGGCTGAAGTACCGCCCCATTCTGCTCCTGTCCACAGACCCAGAGGACGAAGAGCGCGCCTTTCACGCGGAGGCGGATGCCTTTCTCCTCAAGCCATTTTCTTTGAAACGCTTGGTTGCGTGCATCGACGACCTGCTGGCACGTGCACCGAACCATACCCCTCAAAGTGGAGAGCGAGATGGGAACTGTTCTGGTGGTTGACGATGAACGGGCGATCCTGAAATTGATCGAGGCCAACCTACGGCTTGAAAACTTTCAGGTGATCACCGCGATGGACGGCCTGCAGGCCCTGGAACAGGTGCGGGAGAAGCGGCCCGATCTGATCATCCTGGACATCATGATGCCCCATATGGACGGCTGGCAGGTGCTCCAGCAGTTGCGGCAGGACGAGGAATTGCGCGATATCCCGGTGGTCGTGCTGACCGCCCGTACGGGGGACGCGGACATCATCCGCGGTTGGGAGCTGGGAGCGGACGATTATATCACCAAGCCCTTCAGCCCGCTCGCACTCGTGAAAACCGTGCAAATGGTGCTCAAACAGTCGCCGGAGGAACGCCGTGCGCGGCGCGAGCGGGAAATTGTACGTGCCCAGCTTCTCCACCGCCTGCATACGCCCACGGAAAGGGGTTCCGGGCCATCCCTCTGAAACGGGGTGTTCAGGGGCGCCCCGAAAGGGTGGGGCGCCCCGGTCTTTTCGGCGGTGGGACTTACTCCTGGGTCACCTTCTGGACAACGGGCACCGTTTCTGCTGCGGGGCAAGGTCCCTGGCAGCGGAAGACGATCTGCCCTTCCTGGGCGTCCACGACGATCGTGTCGCCTGGGCGGAACTCTCCCTTGAGCAGGCTCCGGGAAAGGGGCGTCTCGACCAGACGCTGGATAGTGCGGCGGAGCGGGCGAGCGCCGTAGATGGGGTTGTACCCCTCGCGGACGAGCAGCTCTTTGGCGGCCTGGGTCAGCTCGACGTGGACCCCTTGTTCCGCCAACCGATTCCCCACGTCGCGCATCTGGAGGTCGACGATCTGCAACAGTTCCTCGAGGCTGAGCGAATGGAAGATGATGACCTCGTCGATCCGGTTCAGGAACTCGGGTCGGAAGGTAGCCTTGAGTGCTTCCTCCACGCGGCGGCGCATTTCTGCCTCGTCCAACCCGTTTTCCGCTCGGCGGGAAGCCGAGAAACCGATCCCCGAGGAGGCGCGGATGTGCTCGGTGCCCACGTTGGAGGTCATGATGATCACGGTATTGCGAAAGTCCACCGTATGCCCCTGGCCGTCCGTCAGGCGCCCGTCGTCGAGCACCTGGAGCAGGGTGTTAAAGACCTCGGGGTGGGCTTTCTCCACCTCGTCGAACAGGATCACCTGGTATGGCCGGCGCCGCACTGCTTCCGTCAGCTGTCCCCCTTCTTCGTAGCCGACATAACCCGGAGGTGCGCCGATCATACGCGAGACCGTGTGCTTTTCCTGGTACTCGCTCATGTCGATGCGCGTCATCGCGTTCTCGTCATCGAAGAGGAACTCCGCCAGAGCTTTCGCGAGCTCCGTCTTTCCCACGCCGGTAGGACCCAGGAAGATAAACGACCCGATCGGCCGGCGTGGATCTTTCAGGCCGGCGCGCGCCCGACGGATCGCGTCGGAAATCGCCGCAACCGCCTCCTCCTGACCCACCACGCGCTGATGCAGGCGCGCCTCCATATCGAGGAGTTTTTCCTTCTCCCCCTCCAGCATGCGGCTCACCGGGATCCCCGTCCAGGAGGCCACGACCTCGGCGATGTCTTCCGCATCCACCACCTCATCCAGCCCCGCCTCCTGGAGCCAGCGCTCGCGCTTCTCGCGCAGCTCTTGCTCCAGCGCGATGTGGCGCGAACGCGCATAAGCTGCGGCTTCGTAGTCCTGCCGAAGCGCTGCCTCTTCCTCCTCTTGCCTCAGCTGCCGGATCTCATCCTCGAGCGCCTTCAGCTCGGGTGGCATACTGTAGATGTCGATCCGAAGTTTCGCCGCGGCCTCGTCCACCAGGTCGATCGCTTTGTCGGGCAGATGTCGTTCGCTGATATAGCGCGCGGCCAGACTGGCCGCCGCCTCGAGCGCGGCGTCGGAAATCCGCAGGCCGTGGTGCTCCTCATAGCGGCTACGCAACCCGCGCAGCATCTCCACCGTTAGCTCGACCGAGGGTTCCTCGATGTAAACGGGCGAGAAGCGACGTTCTAGGGCCGAATCCTTCTCGATATAGCGCCGGTAGTCGTCCACGGTGGTGGCCCCGATGCACTGAAGCTCTCCCCTCGACAGGGCCGGCTTGAGCATGTTGGAGGCGTCGATCGCCCCAGAGGCTGCCCCCGCCCCAACGACCGTGTGCAACTCGTCGATGAAGAGGATGATCTCTCCCTGTGCGTGGCGCACCTCGTCCAACACGGCCTTCAGGCGTTCCTCAAACTCGCCGCGAAACTTGGACCCCGCCACCAGCGCGGCCAGATCCAGAGCCAGGACGCGCTTGTTGCGCAGCGGCTCCGGTACGTCTCCGGAAGCGATCTTCTGCGCCAGCCCTTCAGCGATGGCGGTCTTTCCAACGCCGGTCTCGCCGATGATCACCGGGTTGTTCTTGGTGCGGCGTGCCAGGATCTGGATCACTCGCCGGATCTCGGCATCGCGGCCGATCACCGGGTCCAACCGCCCCTCGCGCGCCATCTCAGTGAGGTCGTGGCTGTAGCGCTCCAAAATGCGATATTTGCTCTCGGCCCGGGGATCGGTAATCCGCTGGCCCTTCCGGAGGTCTATGATCGTCTGGTAGACGAGGTCGCGGGTCACCCCGTGTTCCCGCAGCATCCGTCCCGAGGGGGAATCCCGCTCGGAAGCGATTGCCAGGATCAGGTGTTCTGTTCCCACGAACTCGTCTTTCAGCAGCTGTGCCTCTCGCTGAGCCTGATCAAAGACCCACTTGGCCCGTGGGGTCAGGTAAACCTGTCCCGCTGTCCCGTAGAGCGTAGGGCGGAAGCTCCGTGGCAGGCCAGCGAGCTCCATTTCCAGTCGGTCGTCCAGTTCCGCGATCGGCACCCCCAGCTTCCCCAACACCGTACGGGGTACGCCTTCCTCCTGACGGAGCAAAGCCAGAAACAGGTGCTCGACATCCAGCTGGCTGTGCTGGAACTGTTGCATCAGCTCCTGGGCCAATTGTAGGGCTTCCTGCGCCTGTTCAGTCAAACGGTCAAAACGCAACATCGTTGTTCATCTCCCGCAGCAGGGCAAATCTTCTGCTGCGTCCCGCACTGTAAAACAGCGAATCGCGGGGCGCGGTAAGCTGCAGCACCATTATAGAAGCCGGCTGGCCACCCGTCAAGATGGGCGGCGCTCCAGATAGGGCAACCGCAAACTCGGTTTTGAGGTAAAATGGGTTATCTAGCCAAGCACGAAAGGAGGATGGCCCATGGCGGATTGCCTCGCTGCTCCGTTGATCGAGCACTTTGCCCAAGTTGAGG
>Ga0123519_10000217_pt1 | contig 98587 bp, 90 predicted proteins | sample YelNatPaOPRAMG02_FD_87396 | JGI IMG/M metagenome (GOLD analysis project Ga0123519, IMG submission 87396) | Hot spring microbial communities from Yellowstone National Park - Yellowstone National Park OP-RAMG-02 (version 2) | ecosystem: Environmental > Aquatic > Thermal springs > Hot (42-90C) ... | reverse complement strand
TCCAAATTATGGAACACGTATTCCAGAACATCGTGCGTTTCAAAGAGCAGACTTGCTTAATGCTCCTCATTCAGCTGATGCAGGTTTAGAAATTGGTTTTAGCCCTATTCCTCAATTCGATTTTTCAATAGGAATCTTTAATGGTTTGAGAACTCAATTTTTTGATGCAGATCCTAAAAAAATGGCTGTTATGAATGGTTCCTTTTATACTGTTATAAATGAAAATTTTAACATGGCTATTTCTTCTTTTTTATATTCAAACCCTTTTAATTACCTTGATCCTAATACTGGTTTTTTAACTGATGCTTCAAATAGAGCAATTGGTGGCTCGTTAAGGTTTGGTGTTCTTCAAAAAATTTGTTTGATAGGAGAAGTTAACTTTTTAGAAACTCGACTTATTGATGTTTTAACTCGTTCCCTCTATTACTTTAATGAATTTGATATAATGATAATAAAAGGATTTGAATTAAGATATCAATTTGAATATAAAGATCCAAATCGTGACCTCTCAACAGATAGATTAATGAGACATAGTTTTGGTTTTTCATTTTTTCCATTATTTGGTCTTGAAACAGAAACAATGTTAAGGTTTCTAATTGATGATAGAGCAGAAAATACAAATGAGCTCCAGATAAATTTTCATTTTTATTTTTAGTGTGAAAGGATTATTTTTCTTGTTTTTGTTTTGGTTCTTCAGTTTCTCCTTCTGTTGGTAAAACTTGTTTCTCTTGCTCCAAGTTGTTTAACCCATTTGGTTGTTCCTGTTGAAGTAAAATGTTATTATTGTTACTTAAAGTATCAAGTATTTTGTTTGTATCTTTTTCTTCAAGTTTTTCTTTATTCGGATTTATCCAAAATTCTACTTTAGGCTTTATATTTTCAGAATAGGAAGATGAAGGAAATTCTTTTATTAGTTTGTTATAATATATAAGAGCACTATCTTTATTATTAAAATAATTTTCAAAAATCCAGCCAATAGTATATATAGCTTTTTGATAAACTGGTGATTCTGAGTGTGAAATTATATTTTTGAGAAGATATAATGCATCTAAAAAATTTTTATTTAGAATATACTCTTCAGCTTTAAGATATAGTGTTTCTGTTGTATCAATTGTTGCTGTAACTATATCCAATCCCAATATTTTTCTACTTTCATTTGCTATAATATCATCAGGAAAAGCGTCTATAATTTTTTGGAAGTATGATTTGCTTAAATCCTCTTTACCCTGGTTTTTATATAATGTTGCAAGTGCGTAATATGCTTTTGCAAGTAAATGTGACTCTTTTGAATTATTTATAACAATTGATAAATAATATTCTACTGAATCAGGTCTATTTAATTCATAAAGAAATAATTCTGCCATTTCAAACACTGCTTCCATTTTTTTACTTTCTTTTGCATTTCTAATTGAATCTTCACGTTGAATGGCAAGTAGAGAATCCTTAATTATTTGAGCTTTTGTAATACTATCCTTTTGAAATTGGGTTAAAGAATCTTTTCGGGAAAAAGTTTGAGAAGAAGTATCCTGTAACTGAAAGAGTAAGCTGTCTTCCCCAAGTTTTTCTTGTGTGGTATCAATATTTAAAAACCCTCCACCTTTAGGATTTTGTCCTTTATCTGGTAATTCTATTTTTTTCTTAAAGATAGTATTTTCTTCATCTCTTTTCTGTTTATATTCCTTATAATCAGGGTCGTCATCAGGGAATTGGCCCCTATCTGTCCCAGATATAATAGCAAGTAAATTATAATATCGATCAAGTATAGCTGTTTTTTTCAGGCTTATGCTATTATAATCTGAAAAAGAATTAGTTTCTGTACTTTTTTTATAACAAATAAATGCTCTGAAATAATCATTCTTAAAATATTCATACCAGTAAGCAAGTTTGTAATATGCATCTGCAGAACTTTTTGAACCAGGATAATCATAAATTATCCGGTAATAAATTTCTCGGGCTAAGTCAAACTTGTGCTGATCATAATAATTATTTCCAAGTTCAAGTTCGACTTGATTCTTTAATTCCGGGTAATCACGATATTCTGAGGATAATTCTTTTAAAAATAATTCTGCTCTCTGAAAATCTTTTTGGTAAATCAACAATTTTGCCTGATTCAATCTTGAGTAAAAAATAAGTTCAAAATCTGAAGCTAATTCTTCAGCATTGAGATATTCTCTATATGCGTTTTTTGGGTCGAAAAGAGTATATATTTTTGCAAGAATAAAAAAACGTTCTGCTTTAGTATCATTGTCCGAAGTTAAATTTATAGAATTCTTAAAATAATCTATTGAACCAAAAAAATCTTTCTTAATTATTGAAATAAGTGCAAGTTCCTGAAAAATTTCTGCTTTGATATTTTGGTCTTTTGCTATTTTAAGCAGGTTTTTTAGAATATTCTCAGCTTCTGATATATTACTAAGCTTTACTTTTGTTTTTGCAAGAAAAAGTATTGCTTCTTCATAATACCTACTATTTGTTAGTTTGGATGCAAATTCGGAGAATTTTCGTTCAGCTTGCAAATATTCTCCAGCGTAAAAGTAAGACTTACCTATTAAAAGCACTGCAGCATCAAGAAATTTTGTATTCTTGTTATATTGAATTATTTTTGAGCATCGCTCTATAACTTTATTAAATTTTTCTTTTGCTGATGCTGATAATGGAGGTGTTATATTTAATGAATCAAGACGACGGTTATATGAAGCGAGTACTGAGGATCTATACTCTTGTAGAGCTTCATTAAAATCTTCTTCGGCGGTAAAATATTTGTTAAAGAAAGTACTGAAAGTCTCGGAGCGGTTTCCCATAAAAATATATGATACAAAATCTTGATATTCAGGGTTCAGAGAAACATTATAATCTGGTTCAATATCTTCTTCATCCGAAACGTTTGCTTTGGATAAAGTACGATGTGTTACATAATTACATCCACCACTTATAGCGACAGAAAAAGCTAAAATAAAGATATATTTAATTGTTCTATACAAAATAACTATAATGTTTTAAAATAAGTTATTTGTATTTCTTTGCTTTTTCAAGACAAATGTTAACCTTTTTGATGAAATAAAAAAACTAAATTTTTTATAATCAAGTTTTAAAATTTCACTTTTATAAAATCAGATTATTTTTTTCAATAGACTGGCAAAATATTTGCCTGTTATAAAAGGAGAAAAAAGGAATTTTAGAGTTATAAATTAAATTAGAAAAATATTAAATTAAAGAAACTCTTATAGATTTAATAAAGACGGTTTTAAAAAGATAAAGTTGTATTAAAAAATCTATTAATGATTGTTTTTCCAACATTAAAAAAGGCAATACTAATGAATTGAATATGAAGGCGAGTAAAGTTATTTTTAATTTTTTAAAATATAATAATGACAGCTGAGCTAATAAAAGAATTTAATGAAACAGATGCCCATGAAAAAATTCCAACAGAACTTCCTGTATTACCATTGAGAGATCTTGTAGTATTTCCTTCCACAATCTATCCAATACTTGCAGGTAGAGAAAGTTCTATAAAAGCTATAAATAAAGCTTTAGAAAGTAATAAATTTATATTAGTTGTAACACAAATTGACCCTTCAATTGAAGAAGCTACTTCCGATAGTCTTTATAAAGTTGGGACTATTGCAAGAATATTGCAGGTTTTAAAGTTGCCTAATAACCTTGTTAAAGTATTGGTTGATGGGGTAGATGTTGCTAAGGTTCTAAGTTATCATCGAGATGAATACTTAACTGCAAAGGTTGAAATTATTTCTCCTGATATTAAAGAAGATACTGAACTAATTGGCTTGGTAAGACAGCTTACTAAACAATTTACAGAATATGTTAATTCAAATATTAATACTCCAAAAGACGCTCTTGTAGTTTTTGAGAATATTCCTGAACCCCATAAAAAACTCTTTTATGTTGCAAGTTCACTTAATATAGATATTCCCAAAAAGCAAAAGATCCTTGAACTTACAGATCTAAAAAAACAATATTATGAAGTACTGTATTTACTAAATCTTGAATTACAGATTTTGAATATAGAAAAAGAGATTGAAAACAAGGTTCAGGCAGAGATGCAAAAGAATCAAAGGAAATTTATTGTTCAGGAACAAATAAGGATTCTTCAGAATGAACTGGAAGAAGGTGTTGAAACTGATCCAGATTTATTAAGAATCAAAGAGGCTATTGAATCTGCAGGAATGCCAGAAGCAATAAAGAAAAAGGCTCTTGAGGAATATGATAAATTGAAACGAACTCCACAAATGTCTCCTGATTTTGGAGTAATTAGAAATTATCTTGATTGGATGATAAATGTCCCCTGGAATACATTTACAGAAGATAACTATGATCTTGAGAATGCTAAAAAAATTCTTGATGAAGATCATTACGATCTTGAAAAACCCAAAGAAAGAATTTTAGAACTTATTGCAGTATTAAAAAAATTAAAATCCCGCAATATAAAAAAAGCTCCAAAGGGACAGATTCTTTGTTTTGTTGGTCCTCCCGGTGTAGGTAAAACTTCCCTTGGAAAGTCAATTGCAAGAGCTTTAAACAGAAAATTCACAAGATTATCAGTTGGAGGAGTGCGCGATGAAGCGGAGATTCGTGGACACCGCCGAACATATATTGGTTCAATGCCTGGTAAAATTATTCAAGCTATGAGAAAAACAGGTACCTGTAACCCTGTCATATTAATTGATGAGATTGATAAAATGGGAAATGACTTCCGAGGAGATCCTGCAAGTGCTATGCTTGAAGTTCTTGATCCTGAGCAGAATTCATCATTTAATGATCATTATCTTGATGTAGATTATGATTTATCAAATGTTTTATTTATTACAACTGCAAATGTTCAGTATTCAATTCCATTACCACTTCAAGATAGGATGGAAATAATTGAAATGAGGAGTTACCTTGACTTTGAAAAGGTACAAATAGCAAAGAGACATATTATTCCAAAAGAAATGTCTGAACATGGTCTTGAACCGAATGAAATAATTTTTTCAGATAAGATTATTCTCGATATTATTTCACTTTATACAAAAGAAGCAGGTGTAAGAAATCTTGAAAGAGAGTTATCTTCAATTATTCGAAAAATTACAAAGGATTATCTTTCAGATAATTCAAGAAAAAAGCCTGTTAGAGTAACCAGCAAAATGGTTGAAAGGTACTTAGGAGTACCCCGATATGAAAAATCAAAGATAGAGAAATCTGAATCTTTTCGAATAGGTTCAGTTTATGGTCTTGCCTGGACCTCAATGGGAGGTGAACTTCTTGACGTTGATGTAACATTGATGAAAGGAAGCAGTAAACTAATACTTACCGGAATGCTTGGAGATGTTATGAAAGAATCTGCACAAGCTGGTTTATCTTATATCCGTGCAAATGCCAGTCGGTTTGGTATATCCGAAGGTTTTTTCAAGGATAAAGAGATTCATATACATTTACCAGAAGGTGCTATTCCAAAAGATGGTCCAAGCGCAGGTATAACAATGATTATGGCAATGTTAAGTGCAATTACTAAAGTTCCTGTACGTACAGATGTAGCAATGACAGGTGAAATAACTCTGCGAGGACGTGTCTTACCTATTGGTGGGTTAAATGAAAAACTTCTTGCTGCTTTAAGGAGTGGTATAAAAACTGTTATTATCCCAAAAGATAACGAACGTCATCTTACTGAAACACCTCAAGAAATTACTTCAAGGTTAAAAATTGTTTGTGTTAAAACAGTTGAAGAAGCATTTAAGTATATCTTCAAAAAAAATATATTGAAAAAAAGAAAAAATGTCTGAGTACAAAGTTTCAGCATTAAAATACCGACCACAACGATTTGATGAAGTATGTTCTCAAGAGTTTGTTACTCAAACATTAAGAAATTCAGTTCTGAGTGGAAAAGTTGCTAATTCATATCTATTGAGTGGGCCAAGAGGAATTGGAAAGACAACAATAGCAAGAATCTTTGCGAAAGCTCTTAATTGTACAAGCCCTAAAGAAGGAGAACCTTGTAATCGGTGTGAACATTGTATTGAAATTACAGCAGGAACTCACCCGGATGTGTTTGAACTTGATGCTGCCTCTAATAGGGGTATTGATGATGTCCGTGCAATTCAAGATGCGGCTAAATATTTTCCTCTTAAAGCGAGATACAAGTTTTTTATTGTTGACGAAGTACATATGTTGACTCCACAAGCATTTAATGCTTTACTAAAAATCTTAGAAGAACCTCCTAATTATTTGATATTTATACTTGCAACAACAAATCCTGAGAAAATTCCTAAAACAATTATTAGTAGATGCCAAAGATTTGCTCTTCATAAAATCAAAATATCAGAAATTTCTGCTCGACTTTTAAAAATTGCTAAAGAAGAAAAAGTATCTATTGACGATGAGTCAATCTTTTATATTGCAAAGTTAGCTGAAGGTGCTTTAAGAGATGCACTTGGTATTTTTGATATGGCTGTTTCATATTTTGGGCATAAAATAGAAATTAATTCATTGCGAGAATTTTTAAATCTTCCTGATAAAGAAATATATTTTTTGACTTCCAATTATATTCTTAACTCTGATAGTAAATCTTTACTCGAATTGCTTAACCAAAAATATGATACCGGCTTAGATCTTTATACTTTTTATAATGGATTAATTGAACATTTCAGAAATTGCATTACCTATCTTTCAACTGGTGATTTAAAACTGATAGACGAATCTGATTATATTAGGTCTAAATATCAAGAGATTTCAGGAAAATTTACAGAAGATCAGCTTTTAAGACTTTTAAAACTGTTGTTAGATAATGAAACCCGATTTAAATATTCAGCTAATCAAAAAATATTTTTAGAATCACTTTTGGTTGAGCTCTGCAGAATACATAAAGAAGTAATAGATCTGGATACTATTATTACTGAATTCGAAAAGCTTAAAAATTATTTTTTGAAAGGTTCTAATTCACTTAACATTACAAGCGCCAAGGAGAGTAGAGGAGATACAGATAAAGTTATTGAAAAACTTGTAAAATATTTTAATCTGGAAAAATATGGTAATAAGTAAACCTGAAGTTTACAAAATAGATAAAAATTTCTTAGGTATTGAAGAAAAATATTCGTCTTATGAAAAGTCTAATATAGTAATAATTCCTGTCCCATTTGAAGCGACTACATCTTACGGGAAAGGTACAGCCCTTGGTCCAGAGGCAATACTAAATGCAAGTCATTACGTTGAATTTTTTGATGAGGAAACCAAAAAGGAAGTGTGTTTTGAAAAAGGCATTTGTACTTTACAAAAACTTATGTTTAAAAATTTAAGCCTTGAAAAAGCTTTCCAAAAAATATATGAAGTTGTATTAAAAGAGATTAGAAATAAAAAATTTGTTGTAACACTTGGAGGTGAGCATAGTGTATCAAATCCTATTATAAAAGCACATTTTGATTACTTTAAAAAATTTTCTGTACTACATTTTGATGCTCATTCTGATTTGCGACAGGAGTATGAAGGTAGTAAATTTTCTCATGCAAGTTTTGCTGCAAGAGTTTATGAATTTAATCCTGATATAGTACAAGTAGGGATTAGAGCTCAGTGTAAAGAAGAAGCTGAATTTATAAGAAAAAATAGAATAAAAACTTTCTATGCATACGAAATTAAGCAGGGTAAGTATGGAAAAAATTGGCAAGAAAAAATATTAGAGGTTTTAAAAGAGGATATTTACATAACTTTTGATGTAGATTTTTTGGATCCTTCTATAATGCCATCAACCGGGACTCCTGAACCTGGAGGATTTTTGTGGGATGAAACGTTAAAAATGCTTAAAATGCTCGGAGAAAGAAAAAATGTAATTGGTTTTGATGTAGTAGAACTTTCACCTAAACGAGATCTACCCTTTGCTGATTTTTTAACGGCTAAACTTATTTATAAAATGCTTAACTATTTTATAAAATGAGAAAAACTCAACTTAAAAATAGAGTTATTGAAATATTAAAACGTTTAAAACAAACATATCCTGAAACAAAAATACACTTGTGGTTTACCACACCATTTGAATTATTAGTTTCAACAGTGCTTGCTGCTCAATGTACAGATGAAAGAGTAAATTCAGTAATGCTTCCTCTATATAAGACCAAATACAAAAGACCAAGAGATATTATTAAAGATGGATTGGAAAATTTTCGGTCTAATATTAAATCTATAACTTTCCCTAATAATAAAGCTAAAGCAATACTTAAAATGTGTTATCAGCTTGAGGAAAATTTTGGAGGTATAGTCCCTAACACAATGGAGGAATTAACTAAATTGGAAGGTGTTGGTAGAAAATCGGCAAGTGTTATACTTGGTAACTGCTTTAACAAAAAGGACGTAATTATTGTTGATACACATTTAAAACGAGTTTCAGAAAGATTAGGATTAATTGAAAATTCAATTCCTGATAAAATTGAACAAGAGTTAAAAACCATTGTTCCTGCTAATGAACAATTTACTTTTTCATTGTTGATCGGAGAACATGGAAGACAGATTTGCAAAGCTCGAAAACCTTTATGTAAAGATTGTGTACTAAACGAACTTTGTCCTTTTCCTGACAAAAACGAATAAATTTATGAAGTCCAATAACGATTTAAGTAAAATACAATTTATTTTAATGGATCTTGATGGCTGTCTTTCAACAGGGCATATTATATATCTTAGTAATGGGATAGATATAAAAGTCTTTCATACACACGATGGCTTTGGTATAACACGCGGTAAAAAACTTGGTCTAAAATTTGCAATCATCAGTGGACGTAGTTCAGGAGTAAATAAAATTCGAACAGATATTTTAGGTATTGACTATCTTTTTGAGAATGTTGAAGATAAACTTGAACCTTATAATCTTTTAAAAGAAAAATATGGATTAAAAGACGAAAACTTTGCATATATAGGTGATGATGAATTTGATATACCACTTTTGAAAAAAGTTGGGTTTTCTTGTTGCCCTGCTAATGCAATTGAGGAAGTAAGGAATAATGTCGATTACATATGTAAAAAAAATGGAGGTGAAGGGGCAGTAAGAGAAATGATAGATCTTATTCTAAAAGCTAAAAATTTAATTTAATATAATTTATATGAAAAATGAAAAATTAGGATTTACTTCTAAACTAATTCATGGAGGCGATTATAAAGATAAATTAGGAAGTGTAAACGTCCCTATTTATCAAACTTCCACTTTTCAATTTGAATCAGCCGAAGATGGAGCAAGGTGCTTCACTGGAGAAAGTGATGGTTATATTTATACAAGGCTCGGAAATCCCACTATAAAAGTTCTGGAAAACATTGTTGCGGATCTTGAAAATGGATATGGGGGGATTGCTACAAGCTCTGGTATGGGAGCGGTTTCAACTGTTTATATGGCTTTGCTAAATCAGGGAGATCATATTGTGAGTTCATCTGCTGTTTATGGACCATCAAGAACTTTAATAGAATCACATTTTTCAAGGTTTGGTGTTGAATCAACTTATGTTGATACATCAGATATAGAGAATGTTAAAAGGTCTATTAAGCCTAATACAAAAGTTCTTTATGTTGAAACGCCAGCTAATCCCACAATTAGCATTACTGACCTTAAAGCCTGTGCCGAAATATCTAAGCAACACAATATTACATTTGTTGTTGATAATACTTTTGCAAGTCCTTATCTTCAACAGCCAATAAGATTTGGTGCTGATGTCGTTCTCCATTCAATAACTAAGTTTATTAATGGACATGCAGATGTTGTCGGTGGAATAATTATTGCCGCTAATAAGGAGTTGTATGATAGGATACATTCAATGATGACTTCTCTTGGATGTAATATGGATCCTCATCAGGCTTACCTTGTAATTAGAGGATTAAAAACTTTAAGCCTTAGAGTAGAACGCGCACAAGCAAATGCAATGGAAATTGCCCAGTTCCTGGAAAGTCATCCTAAGGTAGAATGGGTTAGATATCCCGGACTCCGAACACACCCTCAATTTGAACTTGCAAAAAAACAAATGAAAGGTCCCGGTTCTATGATTAGTTTTGGATTGAAAGGTGGTTTAGAAGCTGGAAGGAAATTGATGAATAGTGTAAAGTTAGCAATTCTTGCAGTTTCACTTGGAGGTGTTGAAACCTTAATAGAACATCCTGCATCAATGACGCATTCTAAAGTTTCTGAAGAAGAAAAAAGAAAAAGTGGTATATCAAATGGTTTGGTTCGATATTCAGTAGGAATTGAAGATGTGGCAGATCTGATTGAAGACTTAAAGCAGGCACTTGAAAAAGTTTAAAAAAGCTTTGATTAAGTGGACATTAAATTTCTCAAAGGTATTGGTGAAAAGCGAGCCTTAGCATTTAAAAAAATCGGAATCGAAAGTTTAGAAGATTTTTTAAACTTTACTCCCCGCATTTACCTACCTAAAGTAAATATCTCTAATTTAAAACAATACTTGAATTTAAATGCTTTAATATCCGGGGAAGTTATTGAAATAAATTATCCCAAGAGAAGCACTCAGCCTGTAACTGTTTATATAACAGATACAACTGGAGTTACACAAATTCCAATATTTGGTAAGACTGAATTCAGAGCAAGACAATTCAAATTAAAACAAAAGTATCTTTTCTGGGGAAAAGTTTCAGAAGGTTTTGGAGGTTCAAAATATCAGCTTGATTATAGAGATCACTTGAAGATTGATGACAATGATATACTAATAGATCAGCTACTTAGATATCCGTTAATTCCTATTTATGAATTGCCCGGGATACTTAAAGCTACATGGATCAGACCATTAATGCTAACAAGAACAGTTTTTGCTGCATTTAGCAAGATTGTTTCTTCCTATCCACAACTGCTTGATAATTCGATACCTGCTCACTATACTGAGATGCTAAATCTACCTACTTTTAAAGAAGCAACATTACGAATTAATTTCCCATTAAAGGTAGAGGATATTGAAAAATCTCGCAAGCGCCTTGCATTTGAAGAACTTTTTTATATCCAATTGCTATTTGCATTAAGAAAGTTAAAAATAAAGCAGGAGACTAAACAATTAGAACTCATTTATAAAAAAGATGATATTTTCCCAACTTTCATTAAATCTCTGAATTTTGAACTTACAAATTCTCAAAAAAAAGTAATTGATGAAATTTACAATGATATAGCCTCTACAAAAATAATGAATAGAATGTTACAGGGAGATGTTGGAAGTGGTAAAACAATAGTTGCTATCTTTGCAATACTTTTAATGGCTGAGAATGGATATCAAACGGCATTTATGTGTCCTACAGAAATTTTGGCTATACAGCATTATAATACAATTGCTACCTTTATTGAAAAGTATAACCAACTTTCTGGTAAAAATTTTAAAGTTAGCCTTATAATTGGGGGGCAAAAAACGAAGGACAGACAGGAAAAACTTATAAATATAGAAAAAGGTTACGTTGATATAATAGTTGGGACGCATGCTTTGATTCAAGAAAAAATAAAATTCTTTAGACTTGGATTTGTGATTATAGATGAACAACATAAATTTGGTGTTTTACAACGGGCTAAGCTACAGGAAAAAGGTAGAAAACCTGACTTACTGGTGATGACAGCAACTCCAATTCCCCGAACTTTAGCTCATGCATATTATGGTGATCTTGATGTTTCTATAATTGATGAGATGCCTGCAAATCGAAAACCAGTAAAGACTTACCTTAGAGGTGAAGAAAGTAGAGAACAAGTATATAATTTTGTAAAAAAAGAACTGGATAAAGGAAAACAAGCTTTTATTATATATCCGTTGATAGAAGAATCAGAAAAGCTTGATTTAAAATCTCTTGAAGAAAACTATGAAAGACTTCGGGATACAATTTTTAAGGGTTATAAAATTGGAATAGTTCATGGTAGACAACCTCAAGCTGTTAAAGATGAACAAATGAAGGCTTTTAAAAATCATCTATTAGACGTTCTTGTTGCAACTACAGTAGTAGAAGTAGGAATTGATATCCCTAATGCAACGGTAATGATTATTGAAGATGCACAACGTTATGGTCTTTCACAACTTCACCAATTAAGGGGCAGAATTGGTAGGGGAGGAGAACAGTCATATTGTATTCTTCTCGCACGAAATTTAGATGAAACATCGCGTGAAAGATTAACTGTATTCTGCAATACAAATAATGGTTTTTTAATAGCTGAAAAAGATATGGAGATTAGAGGACCCGGTGAATTTTTTGGTACAAGACAATCAGGAATAATTTCCTTTTCAGTTACTGATCTTAATAGGGATAAAGATATTCTTGAAAAAGCGCGATCTCTTGCTTTTCATATTGTTGAAAAAGATCCCAATTTGTTAAGTGTGGAGCATAAAACAATACGTGAATTTTTTACTAAAAATTATAAAGATGCAATCAAGTATGTAAATATTTCTTAGGTAAAAAAAATGAGTTTTGAAAATTTGCAAATCTTAATATTTTTATTTTGATGAAAAAGAAATCTTTTAAAATAGAAGTAATAGTACCTTTGCTTAATATAGTTTTAGATTCAATAGCAGTGCTACTTTCATTTTATCTTGGTTATTGGACGAGGTTCTACTCCGTTTTTGTTAACTTCTTCCCGGTCGAAAAAGGTATTCCTCCCTTGAGTGGTTATTTATTGTTTGCTTTATTTACCCTTCCCGTATGGATTTTGGTATTTCAAACATTTAAATTATATAGACTTAATAGAGTTGTTTTTATTTTTGATGAGTTTTTTTCAATTGTGAAATGTGTAACTATTTCTCTTATTTTTTCAATAGGAATTATATTCTTTTTCCGTGATTTTCCTTATTCAAGAATAGTTTTTACTTTGATATGGGTATATGCGGTAATTTTAATTACTATATTTCGTTACATTGCTCTTAAGATTGAGAAGACATTTTATAATAAACGAATTGGTGTAAAAAACGTTGCTTTGGTAGGGTGTAACAAACAAGCCTATGATATATACAAAAGATTAGAATCACATACCTTTACAGGATTTAAAGTCTTGGGTTACTTTTGCAAGGAAGATGCTGAATGTAGTGTGATGGGAAAAGCTAAATTTTTAGGTAACTACGACGAAGTCCCTAATAAAATTAAAGAATTAGATATTCAAAAACTTTTGATTTCATTACCTTCCAGTGAACATACAGATCTTTTTACTTTAATAAAAAAGTGTGAAGGAATTAATGTTGAATTTATGTTAGTTCCAGATTTCCTTGAACTTGTTACAAGCAAGTTAAGAATTGTTGAGATTGATGGGATCCCTTTTATGCGGATAAAATCAATACCTCTTAATGTATGGGATAGAGCTGTAAAGAGAACTTTTGATATTATATTTTCTTTATTAGTAATACTTGTTTTATCGCCGCTATTTTTAATCTTGGCTTTTCTCGTTAAGGTAACTTCTCATGGTCCTATTATTTATCGACAGGAAAGAGTTGGACTTGATGGAAAGAAATTCGATATTTTTAAATTCAGATCTATGAGGATTGATGCAGAGAAAGAAGGTCCCCGTTTTGCAACTCAGGATGATCCACGCTATACACCAATTGGTAAATTTATTAGAAAATATAGTCTTGATGAATTACCTCAATTTTTTAATGTGCTAAAAGGTGATATGAGTATTGTAGGTCCTCGTCCGGAACGAGAAGTGTTCATTGAACAAATGAAACATTCAATAGATAAATATCTTGAAAGACATAGAGTAAAGTGTGGTATAACTGGTTGGGCTCAGGTTAATGGCCTCCGAGGAGAAACGGATATGCAGGAACGAATTAACTATGATATCTACTATATAGAAAATTGGTCACTTGCTTTTGACATCAAAATAATTGCAAAGACACTTAGGGAAATGTTTTATTCTAAAACAGCAGTTTAAAAAAAATAACTTAAAAATTTGATACCAGTAATTTTATTTTTTATCCACACAATGTTTGCAGTTTATGTATTTGTTAAAACATACCAATTAGAGGGAATTGTACAGGCATTTCTTAATGTAGTGTTTATTATTATAATTTTTAGTGTGGGTTGGACTATATCAGATCTTATAGTAGGTTTTTTTATTTCAGCAGAAGGTTATAAAGTTACACTACCTACTACAAAGTTAATAATGACCCTTCTAAAAATTTCAGGTTTCATAAGAATTACTCAGGATGCTATTATTGTTATGCCTCGTGACTCATTATCTTTACTTGGACTAAGTATTATGGAATATTTTTTCTATAAGTTTTTATTTAAGGAAACTTTGTTTTTAAGTGAAAAGGTTGCTTCGTAATATTATTATTTTATTAAATCTAAATTTTCTGTTGTTTATTAGCAGTAGTGTATTAAGCCAGAATGTAAGAAGTATTATTGTCCAGTTTATTACTTATAACGGTTATGGTAATAATCTTTATATTGATAATCTGAGCTTTGGACGGCAATACGAAAGTGATGTAAGTGTAACTTCTATTGATAATATTAACAAAGACACTACTTTTATTAATACTGATACATTCATTATTGTCCCCAAAGTTAATGTTTCCAACCTTGGAAGAAGTGGTGTTAGTTCCTCCTTTCTTGTGATTATGCAAATTGATACACTTCAATATTTTAGTGTGGATACCATACATTCTCTCCCAATAGGTTATACCGTTCAGGTAAATTTTGATACTTTGAAAATTCCGGTTAATACCCCAGTCAATATTTATGTATTTACTGGTTTACAAAATGATTCGAATCATACAAATGATACACTTATTCAAAAATCATTGTTTCTTAAAGGTGCTGAAAAAAATCTTCTGCTTGAAGAATTTACAAGTAATACTTCTTATTCATGTGCAGTAAACAATGTTTTTATTAATAATTTTGTCAATGCTCATATTACTTCTATTTGTGCAGTAAAGTATCATCTTGGATTTCCTCCACCTGGAAATGATTCTCTATATCTTGAAAATCCTATTACACCCGACCAGAGATCCGCTTATTATATTGTGAATACAGTACCAACAACTTACTTTAATGGTAAGGTTAGAGTTGCTATGCCATATTCATTTGATTCAAATCTGACTGTTCCGTACCAGAACGAAATTTTCTATGGATCACCCATTGAGATAAAAGTTGAAGATACTCTTCTTTCACTTGATACTATAAAAACAAAAGTAGATGTTCATGTTCTTTATAAATTGCCACCTTATGATTATAGATTAAAGATATATGCCATTGAAAGGTTTAAAATTTATCAATCTCCACCTAATGTTAATGGCGAAACTCAATTTTTTGATATTTTTAGAAAATCTATTACTGATTCATTTGGAATTGCATTGCCTATTGATACTGGTATGTATTCTTTTATTTTTAAATTCTATAGGGAACCTTTATGGTCATCAATTATGACTTATACTACTGCTTTTGTTCAAAATGAAGCTACTAAGGAAGTCCTAAATTGTGCTAAGAGCAGAAGCATTGTGATTGATAATTTTCCTAAACTAAATAATGAATATACTTATTCTCGAATTCAACAAAAAATTGAGAATGATTTTTTGTTTGGAACAACATTACCAAAATATGAACTTTTCGAGGGACAATTTCCACCAAATGGCTGGACGTTAAAAAATCCTGATGGATGGCTTACTTTTTCAAAAGTTGTAGGGTTTAATGGAATATCTTATGCGGGAAAAAGTTGTGTTAAAGTTAATTTCTATGATTACAATAATGTTGGACAGATGGACACTTTGATTTCAACTAAATATGATAGCCTAACAGCTGATGATACATTACGGTTTGACTATTCTTATGCACAATATTTATCTGAATATATTGATAGTTTGATTGTTAACATATCAACTGATGGGGGTAGCGACTATATAAATATTTTTAGAAAAGGTGGTGTAACTTTAGCTACAGCTCAATCAACAACTTTACCTTTTGGTCCGACTTCAGCCTCTCAATGGAGGACATTTGTTTATCCTTTAAGTAGTGTTATTCCACGTTCTAATGTTCCCAAGATATTTCCTTCTACCTACCAACTATATCAAAATTATCCGAATCCATTTAATGTTCGAACAAAAATTAAATTTGAAATTCCACATACAGTTTTTGTGACTCTAAAAATTTATGATATTACAGGAAGAGAAGTTAAAACTTTACTTTCAGAATCTAAAAATGCAGATAGTTACATTTACGAGTTTGATGGAACAAACCTTTCCAGTGGAGTATATTTTTATCAATTGAAGGCAGGAAATTTTATTCTAACCAAAAAAATGATTTTGATCAAGTAAGCTCAAGAATAGTAATTTCAGGAGGACAGTTTACCCGAATTGGCATTCCAACAGTCCCTAAACCTCTTGAAACATATAACTTTGAATTATTAAACTCATAATAACCACTGACATATTTACTTATAGTTGCTGCAATAGAAAAATTTAGTGTTCCTGCTTGTAGTAGTACTATTTGGCCACCGTGAGTATGTCCGCTAACCATTAAGTCTATTTCATATTTACTAATGAATTCAAAAATGTAAGGTTTATGTGCAAGTAATATTTGTGGTATTTTATATTTAAATTTAGAAGTAATGTCTAAAGTTTTATTATGTGTAGAATCAAGATACTCAAGTAATTTGTCACTATTATTTGTCCCGCTATCTTTTGTGTCTTCGATACCTAAAAGAAGAAGTTGAAAATCATATATATCCACTATTGAATAGTCGTTTCTTAACATTTTAATTGGAGTCTCATTTATAATACTTTCTGAAATGTAAGAAGGATCTGAAAAGTAGTCATGATTACCCAATGTCCCATAAATACCATACTTAGCCTTTAAATCTCTAAATGCTAAATTGAAAGCTTTTATTTCAGACTTCTTGGTATCTGTAAAATCACCAGGAATTAAAATAATATCAGCGTTTAAATTGTTGATTATTTCACAATATTCCCTCATCTGACTGTAGGACATAAAAGGTCCACTATGAATGTCACTAAATAAAACAATTTTTGTCCCTTTAAGTCTTGGAGGAATATTAGGGATGGCAATTGAGCATTTAGTTATTTCCCATCTATCTTTTCTCAGCATACCCAAAGCTGAGCTTGAAAATAAATAAGTTGTGAATATAATTGTGGATGTAGTTATAAAAGTGCGTCTTGATTGATCAAATTTTTGGTAGAATAGACTACTTTTTATATTATCAAACAATTCATTTAAATTTTTAATCTTTCTAAGTAATAATTTTGAAATTGATAAGATAAGTTTAATTACTTTTACAATACTTAAATATAAACCTGTTAAAATTACGGATAACTGAAAACTGAAGAAGGGTAATATAAAATAGTTATAAAAGAATGAGGGTAATAAAGAAAAATCAAATCGATAAAAAACTATATAAATATAGGGTATATTAAAAATAATAAAGGGATACACTGAAACTGCATCCCTTATATAACGATTTACCTTATGTTTTTTTAAAAATAAATAAAATGTTCGGGCAACTAAAAAATGTAGAGAACCAATAACTAAAAGAACAATTGAAAGAAAAACTATCCTACTTATTAGACTCATTCATAAGATGCTTTTTTAGAAACTTTTCCATTGCTTCATAAAAATCAAATCTGTTTTCCTCATTTCGGAAACCATGGCCTTCATTTTCTTTTACCATATATTCTACATAAACACCTTTTTGTTTTAATGCGTTCACAATTTGGTCTGATTCGTTTATGTTAACTCTTGGGTCATTTTTTCCTTGTGCCACAAAAAGAGGGGCTTTTATCTTATCTACATGAAATACTGGTGAAGCTTCATATAATAATGTGCTGTCTTTTTTAGGATCACCGACCATTTCGTAAAGCATTTCGAGCATAGGTTTCCAGTATGGTGGAATGGTATTCATAAATGTAAACAAGTTAGATACTCCAACATAATCAACAGCAGCAGCATATAAATCAGGAGTAAAAGTTATACCTGCAAGAGTTGCATAGCCACCGTAACTTCCTCCATAGATTGCAATTCGTTTAGGATTTGCAATTCCTTCATTTATTAACCAGTATACTCCATCTGTTATATCATCTTGCATCTTTTTCCCCCATTGTTTGAATGAAAGTTCCCAGAACTTTCTCCCATAACCTGTAGAACCACGAAAGTTTACCTGTAACACAGCAAAACCCCTATTAGCTAAGAATTGAACTTCAGGATTAAACCCCCATCTATCCCGTGCCCAAGGTCCACCGTGAGGATTTACAACTACAGGTAAATTCTTTGGTTCAATACCTTTCGGTAAAGTCAAATATCCATGTATTGTAAGGCCATCTCTTGTAGTATATTGAATTGGTTTCATATCAGCAAGCTCTTCTTCATTTAACCATGGACTGATATCTGCCAGTTTAGTTACAACATCACTTTGTTTGTCATATAAGTAATAAGCACCTAATGATTTGTCGCTATAAGTACGAGCAATGAATTTAGTTTCTTCCCTGTCTGCATTAACAATGACAATTTCATATTTAGGTCCAATAAATGTTTCAAATTTCTTATAAATTTTTTCTGTTTCTTCATCAAGAAATTTTATTTGCCTTTTCCATGTTGTGTATGAAATTGATGTCAATACTTTGCGTTTTTCAGAATAATTTAAACCATCAACATCTACTTCAGGGTGTTCAAAGATCAATTCAAGTTCTTTATCATTTGCAATGTCATATTTAATTATTGCTGCTTTATCTCTACCAATATTAGAAATTGCATAAACGTTTTTGTTATCAAATGTGAAAAATAATGGGGAAAGGGTCTCTTTAAAAGATGTTGTTTTTACTACCTTAAAAGGATCACTTTCATTTTCACGATAAAGCAAACTGGTATTTACTCCATCAGTAGCAACAGCAACCCTTAGCTTTCCATTATGGTCTGTTTGCCATTCAGTAATATTTCCAGGATTTTCTGCCACCATTACCATTTCTCCGGTATTTACATTTATCCGGTACACATCAAAGACAGTTGGGTTTCTTTTGTTCAATGCGATTAGCATTTCATTATCATTGTCTTTTAAATCATCAATTATTTGTGTTACTACTTTTTCATAAGGGGTCAAAACTTTAAAGTCAGAACCATCAATGTTCACAACGTAAAGTTTGTAATTTTCATCTCCCCCTATATCTTGTAAGTAACAAATTTTATTGTTTCCTTTCCAAAAATAGATAGTAATGTCACGTTCTTTTGCTTCTGTGATTCTTGTTTCAAGTCCTGTGGTGAGGTTTTTTACGAAAATATTCAATCGCCCATTGTAAGGTGAAAGAAATGAAATGTACTTTCCATCGGGGGAAAGCTGATAATTGGCTTTTTCAGGATTTCTAAAAAAGTCTCTTAAAGGAATTTGTTTTTGTGCAAATAGATTAATTGATAAAAAACCCATAAATAGAATTAAAAATAAAAATGTCTTTTTCATAATATTTTATTTTTTAAATTAATAAAAAACACAGAAAAATTACTCTATAGAGAAAACATTTTTCTTAATTAGTTAAAAAACTTTCGCCCCCTCTTTTTGTCGTGTTAATTTATTAATAAGAACAATAATTTCTTTTAAAATTATACGTTCACAAAACCTGTTTGTTTCAAAAATAATGAAACATTATATTTTTAACTTAAATTGTTATTTAGAAATTCAGCAACTCTATCAATTCCCAGTCTTTCTTGTTTCATTGAGTCTCTGTAACGAACGGTAACAGTATTATTTTGTAGTGTTTCTGAATCAATTGTAAAACAGAAAGGCGTTCCACATTCATCTTGTCTTCTGTAACGTCTTCCTATAGCCCCTGAGTCGTCATAAAAAATTTTGAATTTTTTTCTAAGATCGTTAGTTAACTTTTGTGCTATCTCAGGCATTCCATCGCGATTTACAAGAGGAAATATCCCCGCCTTAATAGGTGCTAATTTTGGATGCAAATGTAGAATTGTTCTAAGTTCAGGTTTTAACTCGTTGTTAATATCAGAAGATACTAATTCTTCATCGTAAGCATTAATAAGAAATGCAAAAAAGCTTCGCGATGCTCCTGCTGATGTTTCTATAACATAAGGAATAAATCTTTCTTTGGTATTGATATCAAAATATTCCATTTTTTTCCCAGAAAATTGAGAATGTCTACTTAAATCATAATCAGTTCGATTATGAATTCCCTCAATTTCTCCCCAACCAAAAGGAAATTCGAATTCAATATCAACAGCTTCTTTTGCGTAATGAGCAAGTTTGTCATGCTTTTTAATGTTTAATTTTGTTGACTGTATACCGAGTGAGATAAACCAGTTAATCCTCTCTTGTAACCAGTAATCGAACCATTTTTTATCTTCTGAAGGATGAATAAAAAACTGCATTTCCATTTGTTCAAATTCCCTTGTTCTAAACAAAAAATTCTTTGTGTTAATTTCATTCCGAAATGCTTTGCCTATCTGTGCTATACCGAAAGGCAATTTTTGTCTGGATGAATCTTTTACATTAAGGAAATTTACATATATACCTTGTGCGGTTTCTGGTCTCAAATATACAATAGAATTTGAATCTTCAACAGCTCCAATAAAAGTTTTAAACATAAGATTAAAGTTTCGTGCCTCCGTGAACTTTCCTTCTTCTTTGCATTTTATAGCTTTTCTACCTTTGTATGCTTTATTTCCACATTCCATTTCCTCAAGAGAATCAGCTCTAAAACGAGCTTTACATTCTTTGCAGTCAACCATTGGATCAGTAAAATTCTCAACATGTCCAGATGCTTCCCATACACGCGGGTGCATAAGTATAGATGCATCAATCCCTTCAATATTTTCTCTAAATGTCATTTCCTGCCACCAATTAGCTTTGATATTATTTAGTAATTCTACCCCCAGCGGACCGTAATCATAGCATCCATTTAAACCACCATATATTTCTGAGGATTGGAAAACAAATCCACGTCTTTTTGCAAGTGATACAATTTTTTCAGTAATGTCTGCTTTTTTCACAATTCAGTTAAATTTAATTAACATATAAAATACAAAACATTAATTCAAATTTTAATGCCATTGTAAAGTTATTCAATAATAACACGCTTTTGTGGATAAATTAAATCAATGTAAAACCTTAAATCTTATTTTTCATAGCTCTTTCAAATAAAACAACATTAAGGATGCAAAAGAGAAACCCATAAAAAACATCTTCAATAGGAATTGTGTAAATTTTGATATTTAAATTATAGAGAGAATTGTATGAAACAACAGTCTTATCAAGTCCACCTGTAAGAATACCGTTTACCATAAAAAAGGGAAAAAGGATTATAATGTATGAAACATAAAATTGTAAAAGATGTTTCCATCTTACATAAGATAATATAATCAAAATAAATCCTGTTAAACCAAAAGTTATAGAAGTGTAAATTTTGTCTAAGTAATAAATACTTACTGTTAGTAATAAAAACGAGAAAAGTAAAGTAATAAAATAAACACTTTTTTTAGCAGTGAATATTATGAATTGTTTTAAACTATAATATGTAAAAACGCATGCATAAGGTATAAAGATGAAAAATAAAATTTCTTCAACAGGTAAACCCATAATTCTAAAACCTATTGTATACTCATCTGAAAATGACCAAACACCTAATTTAGTAAAGATAACATCCCAAATTACGAAACCTATTGCAACAATAAATATTCCTGTGAAAACATCTTTCCAATATTGAATTAATTTATATCTTGGTAAAAAGGAAAGTACAAAGGTAATACCAAAACTGCACAGTTCAACAATGAAATACAATAATCGGTCAAAATTCATTACCTTTGGTGGCTAAAGCTTCTCTAAAATATTTGGGGTGAACAAATAACATTCCAAAAGATTCTCCATTTTCTTTTGTTAAATGTTTATGGTGAATTTTGTGGGCTTTTCTAATTGCACGGAAGTACCAGTTATTGGTTTTTTTAAACCATGGAAATCTTTGGTGGATAAATGCTTCATGAATCAGAAAATAAGCTGCTCCATAAAGAGTTATTCCAATTGCAATATACAAACAAAATTTTAAATCTGGAATAAAGTATGAAAATAAAAATCCTGACATTGCCGGAATAGCAAAAATTAAGAAAAATAAATCATTTTTTTCGAAAAACCTCTTAAATTTGTCTTTTTGATGATGATCTCTGTGCCAGCTCCATAAAAATCCGTGCATTACATATTTATGAGCACCCCAAGCTACAAATTCCATTATTCCGAATGTAATAATGACAATAAATATATTACTTAACATACTAAAAATTTAATTAAATAATTTTTCAATTACTTTTTTTCTAAAATCAAATATAAAAAGTAGACGGTTTCTTATCAATGAAAAATGTACAATGTTTCCCAGCACCCCCAATGGTAATTCATATTTAACATCATCAATCACCCAAACACCATTAGATTCCTTTACGAATGTATGTAAGTGGTTCCATTCTTTAAAAGGTCCTGAAAGTTGATTATCAATAAAAAAATCATTTTCTTTAACATTACTTATTTCAGTGATCCATCTTGTAGAAAAATTACCTAAAGGTTTTACTGAGTATTCTATTAACATTCCTTTATATAACCTGTTTGTTTGAATAGGAGAAAGAATTTTAAAATTCATTTCAGGAGGTGTTATTAAAGCAAGATTATGTGGGTTGGAGAAGAATTCCCACACTCTGTTTAATGATGTTTTAACAAATTGTTCTCTATGTAATATGTGGTACTTCATATTTTTCTATAAATTCAATAAACTGGTTTATGGTGTATAAGACTTTAATTCTTTTATGAAAAAAATTAAATTTCTCTAAAAAAATTCTATTTCCGCCAATTATAACTTTTGTCTTTTTACATTCCTTTAAAATACTTCTTATATTAAGTTCAACTTCTTGAAATTTTGAGGTCAAGAAATATATTAATAATATAAAAGCTGCTTGCTTCTGTTTGCATACCTTAATAATGTTATCGTAAGGTACTGTTTGTCCAAGGTAAATTACTGGGAATTTATTAAGTCTAAGTATATAATTACACAATAAAAGACTTAATTCATGATATTCATTAGGAGGTAAAGCCAATAAAAAAAGTGGATTTTTTGATATTGGCTGAGGTAACAAAGAAGTTGCTTCAATAATTTTGTTTCTTATAATATGTGTTGCAAAATGTTCATGGGCAGGGATTATTGTATTCTGTGTCCAGAGTAAGCCCAACTTATTAAGAAGGGGATAAATAATTTTTAAGATCGAAATTTTAAAACCGTATTTTTTAACAAGTTGGGAAAATATGTTGTTAAATTTAATAGCATCAAACTCTATAACACTCGAAATTAAATTGTTTATATAACTCTCAAATTCAATTGAAATATTATTGTAAGAAGTAATCTCATTTATCTTTTCAGATAATTCAGAATGATTCATCTTTGCGACTTTCGAAATTTTAAACCCTTTGTTGACTAATGTAACTACAGCAAGAATTTTTTTTAGTTCTTCATCTGTATAATAACGAACATTTCCGGTACTTCTTTTACTTTTAAATATTCCATATCGGATCTCCCACATTCTAAGGGTGCTTGCTTTAATGCCTGTCAATTGTTCAAGTTGATTGAGTTTAAATCTGTCTAATGTCATTCTGAATATTGATTTGTTGGTAAAATTGATTCTGTATATTCTGTTGTTTAAACTTTCCTCCAAACGCTACCGTGACAGTCTCTGAAGATACATCCTTAATGCCCCTGAAAATAACGCAGAAATGCTTTGCTTTTATAAATACCATAATGTCGTCTGTCTGAAGAATTCTTGAAAGTTCTTCTTTAATGTTAATGGTTAGTCTTTCTTGAAGCTGAGGGCGTCGAGCAAAAAAGTCAACAATTCTATTTATTTTAGATAAACCTAATAACTTTTTGTTTGGGAAATATGCAATACTGGCAGTCCCAATAAACGGCAAGAAATGGTGTTCACACATTGACCTGACTTGGATATCTTTAATAACAACCATATCATGGTAGTTAAACTTATTATTGAATAATTTAAAAGTCGGTTTATTTTCTTTATTAAGGCCATAAAATATTTCATTAACATACATTTTTGCAACGCGTTTCGAAGTATCTTTTAAACTGTCATTGTTCAAATCAAGTCCAAGTATCTTCATAATTTCAGAAAAATGATGGCTTATACTTTCTATTTTTTCGTGCTTTTTGAGTTTATCGTTTTTCTCATTGAGATTAACTATTATGTTATGTAGCATAAAAGTTCCCTTTTATTTTGTTAAAATATTTGTTCATCATTATTAAAAACCACGGGGTGAATTCATAAGGTTTGTTTTTAATCCACTCAATAAGTGGTTTGTAAGAAATCCATTTGTAATTGTTTACTTCATCTTTATTAATAAGAGGATCTTGTGAACTGTAACCATAGAAAACTTCATCGTACTCATATTCAATTAAGTTATTATTTACATTTACTTTATAGATAAATGAAAATGCCTTAAATAATTCTGTAACTTTAATACCCATTTCCTCAAATAAGCATCTTTTTGCAGCATTTATTGATTTTTCCAAAGGTTTTGGATGTGTGCAGCTGGTATTGCTCCAAAGTAATGAAGAATGGTACTTTACAATCGCTCTTTGCTGAATCAATAATTCATTTTTGTCATTAAAAATAAAAACTGATACTGCTCGATGTAATAATCCTAATTTATGAGCTTCTAATTTATCAGCCTCTCCTAAAACTTGGTTTCTGCTATTAACGAGGATTACTTTAGAATTATTCATATGCCTCTTTGCTGTGAGTTCGTAAAATATCCTTTTGTTCCTTAGATACGTTTTCATCTTCTAATAAAAACTTATATATCTTTTTCTCTAAACTCTGCCAACGATTGCTACTTATTAAAAGAGTTACCATCTTATCGATATCTTCATCAATATGAGTTGACTTTCCTAAAAAGGATGGAATACTTGATTCAATACAATATCTAATATAACGAATTTCAATGTTGTTAATATCCTTCTTTACAGCATTGTTAATTTTTGGCATCCCTTCATCCAAATAGGAGAGCTTTTTAAATGGTGAAAATGTATGCTTTGCCATAATACAAATAGAAGCCCCCTTATATGCCAAAGCAATTGGAGATAATTTACTGTCGTTAATTGTTTGTAGCTCGTTATAGAACTGTTCTGCAACTGATGAATTATCTACCGAGTTTTGAAACCACAATCTTAACTTAGTTAAGTCAGGTTCCCCACTAAAAGTTAAGGTTAAGAAAAATAACGTAATGGCTGAAATGAGTTTCATTTTATAATATTTAGTTTATGTTTTATAATAGTTTTTAATAAAATAAAAAACTTAACAAAATTTGATATTCTTGAACGTCTATGTAGTAGTTCATCAAAATCCATTTCTTTAATTTTTTTAAGAAGTTGTTTATAATATGTGAATGCTACTAATACTCCTAATTTTGCTGAATTAGGTAAAAGTTTTATACCCTCATAAGCAAATTTAAAGTCATTATCTATTTCACTTTCTATCTGCTTTTTTAATTTACTATTCAGGTTCTCAAAATTTAAATCTGGGAAATATACACGACCGAGATTTTTATAATCGTGATTAATGTCTCTAAGAAAGTTTACTTTCTGAAAGGCAGCACCTAAGGTTATTGCATATGGCTTTAATTTTTCATACCGCTGTAAATCACCGTTTACAAATACTTTTAAGCACATCAATCCTACAACTTCTGCGGAACCATTTACATAATTCTTAAACTCTTCATAATTATACATACGTTTTGTTAAGTCCATTTCCATACTATTGAAAAATGTTCTAATAAGTTCTAAATCAATATCATATTTCTTTACAACGGCTTGAAAACTATTAAGGACAGGGTTTGTGCTAATTCCTTCATTGATTGCATCGAATGTTTGTTTTCTGAACTCTAGTAATAGTTTTTCTTTGTTATAACCATTGAATGAATCTACAATTTCATCTGCAACTCGAACAAAACCATAGATTGAGAAAATTGATTCTCTTATGGATTTATGTAGTAAACGAACACCAATTGAAAAAGAAGTGCTATAAGAATTTGTAATTAGTTTACTTATTTCGACAGAAGTTTTATTGAATAAATCTATCATAGTATTTACTTTTGTTTATTTATAATATATTTAGCTACAATTTCTCCACTTATCAGGGCTGGTGGTACACCCGGTCCAGGTACAGTCATTTGTCCTGTGTAGAATAAGTTTTTAATTTTCTTATTTATAATTTTAGGTTTGAAAACAGCAGTTTGGAAAAGTGTGTTTGCAAGACCGTAAGCATTTCCTTGAAATGCGTTATAATCTGACTTAAAATCTGAGATACCATAATCACGTCTAAAAATGATATGTTTTTTAATATTTTGGCCGGTGACATTTTCAAGACGGTTAATTACTTCATTAAAGTATTTTTCCCTTATTTCTAAGGTATCATTTAACCCTGATGCGACAGGAATTAAAACAAACACATTCTCACATCCTAAGGGGGCTGTATTTGGATCAGTTTTAGAAGTTACGGATAAATATAACAAAGGTTCTGAAGGGAATCTTGGTGTTAGGTAAATTTCATTTGCATGTTTATCAAAAGGTCTGTCAAAAAATAATGTATGATGAAGTAATCTATTTAACTTTATATTAAATCCAAGATAATATATCAGTGCAGATGGAGCTAAAATTCGTTTATGCCAGTAAGTATTGCTATAATTTTGGTATTCTATTGGTAATTTTTTTTCAATATGTTGATAATCTGCAGCACTAATAACAATGTTAGTTTCAATTTGACCGTTATTTGTAGATAACGATACTATTCTATTTTCATTAATAGTAAAATTAGTAACTTCGGTATTGAAGTAAAACTTTATCCCCAAAGAACGAGCAAGTTCGTAAATTTTTTGAACAATTGTATACATCCCTCCTTCTGGATACCAAGTCCCTAACTTAATGTCTGCATAATTAAGGAGACTATATAGCGCAGGTGTTTTTTTGGGGATAGAACCTAAAAACATAGCTGGAAATTCCAGCATTTGAACTATATAAGGATTTGTAAAATGTTTTTTAATATGTGATGAGATACTGCTTATCATTCCAAGTCTAAATAATGCGAACAGAAGTCTTTTATCAAAGTACTCTCTTATTGACAGAGAAGGAAAATATACCATATCTTTCATAGCAGTTGTGTACTTGTATTCTGCCTCTTTTAAAAAACTATCCAATTTAACTGCACTCCCTGGTTCTATTTTTTCAAAAGTATCCTTCAAAGATTCATAATTCGCACTGACATCAGTATATTTTTCAGAAGCCCAATAAATTCTGTATGAAGGATCTAAGCGTGTTAAACTATAGAGATTAGAAACTGATTTTCCAAACTGATTAAAAAATCTTTCAAATACATCATTCATCCAATACCAACTTGGACCCATATCAAAAGTAAAACCATTTGATAAAAAATTTCGAGCTCTTCCTCCTGGCTTTGAATTTTTTTCTACAATTGCAACATCATATCCTTCCTTTGCAAGAAAGCAAGCTGCTGATAAACCTGCAAAACCACTCCCAATTACTACAACATTATTTTTACTGTACATTATTACGTATAATTTTGTTAAACATTTGCACTTAAAAAGTTAAACAAAATAGTTTTAGATAAAGTTTCATAAATTTATTTAAAATAAAATTTTTTTAAGTTAGGGTGTGATATAAAAATTTTTGTTTATTCTATACCAAATGAAATCTGAAGTACGTCTTTCAAACCTGTTTCAAAAGGCCTGGGATTGAAGTGGGGCATTATAGATTTTAAATAACTAATATCAGTTCTCTTTTCATACATTCCGTCAGGTTTAGTTGTATCCCATTCAATATTACCATTATATCCAATGATGCGAGCAGCGATGTCAACATATTCTTTGATTGAATAATCAAAACCTGTACCTATATTTACTATTTTAGTGTTATTATAATTATTCATCAAATAGATTAAAGCGTCTGCACAATCGTCAACGTAAAGTGCTTCTCTACGTGGTTTACCTGTTCCCCAAAAAACAGGAGGATTACCTGTTTCTTTTGCTTTGAGTAATTTTATAATTAAAGCAGGGATAAAATGGCTATTTTCGAGGTCATAATTATCATTTGGTCCATACATATTGGTAGGCATAGCACAAATTGCATTAATGCTATATTGTTTATTATACAATTCACATGCAAGTATTCCTAATATTTTAGCAATAGCATAACCTTTATTTGTTTCTTCCAGTGGTCCCATCAAAAAACGATCTTCATTTATTGGTTGTGGGTTTTCTTTTGGATATATACATGTTGAACCAGTATACAGAAGTTTTGTATCTGGAGAAAAATTTTTAAGAGATTCAATAACATTCAATATCATCATTGCATTTTGATACAAGAAATCAGCTTGTCTTGTATTATTTGCGAGTATACCTCCTACAAGCCCAGCAACCATAAAAGCATATTGGGGTTTATTATTTTTAAAGAAGTCTTCAACTAAAGATTTGTTTAATAAATTTATACCAATTTTACGAGAAACTTCAAGAATGTTTGTATAACCCAAAGCTTTTAAACGTCTAACAATAGAACTTCCTAACATTCCTGTACTTCCAAAAACAGCAATTTTATCTTCGGTTTTCATTTTTATTTACTAATTATTAAAATTTTTTGTTCTGTCATTTCATTAATGGCATATTTTATTCCTTCTTTGCCATATCCAGACAATTTGGTCCCTCCGTATGGCATTGAATCCATTCTATATGTGGGTACATCATTAATAACTACACCTCCAACTTCAAGTTTGTCAAATGCGTAAAAAACTTTGTTTAAATTGTTTGTAAAAATTCCTGCCTGTAGTCCAAAATCAGAATTATTAACAAAAGAAATTGCTTCTTTAAATTCTTTAAACTGTTGTAGGACTATCAATGGAGCAAATACTTCTTTTGAGCAAACATTACATGATTGAGGAACATTAGCTAAAATTGTAGGTTCTAAAAGGGCATGGTTTCTATTTCCTCCGGTTATTAATATTCCTCCAACCTTAAGTGCTTCTTCAATCCATCTTTCTACCCTAACAGCTTCTTCTTCTGTAATCATAGGTCCTACTATGGTTTCTTCTTCAAATGGGTCGCCATATTTTACTGTTTTTGTCTTTGCAACTATTTGCGCAACAAATTTATCCCAGATTGCTGAATGCACAAAAACTCTCTGGACAGAAATACAACTCTGTCCAGCATTTGAAAACCCACCTACAACAATTTTTGGAATTGCAATATCTAAATCTGCATCTTCATCAACAATAACTCCAGCATTACCTCCAAGTTCCAAAGCTACTCGTTGTGTATTAAGATTACGTTTTATATGCCATCCAACTATTGGACTACCTGTAAAACTGACCATTTTAACTCTATTATCAGCAACAAACTTCTCAATTTCAGATCCACTGGCTGTTACAACATTAATAGGACAAAAATCTAAACCAATTTTGTCACATACCTCTTTAATTATTTCAGCAATTGCTAAACCACATCCAAGAGAATATGAAGAAGGCTTTAAAAGTACAACATTACCTGAAGCAAGCGCAGGAGAAATCTTATGAGCAACAAGATTTATTGGAAAATTCCAGGGTGTAATTGCTAAAATTAGTCCTATAGGATATTTTTTTATAATTCCAAATTTTCCTTCTGAACCTGGAAGCTGGTCAAGTTGAATAACTTCTCCATTTATTCGTCGAGCTTCTTCAGCCCCAGTTTGAAATGTAAAGATTGCACGTTCAATTTCTACTCGGGATAAAGTTATTGGTTTTCCAGTTTCCTCAGTTATTAATTTTGCAAGAAATTCTTTTTTTAAAGCTAATGTTTCGGAAATTCTGGACAGTAAAATAGATTTTTTATAAGATGGAATAGATGCATAATTTTCTGATATTGAAGTAAGGTAATTTAAAGCCTTGTTTATATCATCATCAGAACTTATATACACTTTACTTGAAATCTGTTGAGAATAAGGATTTCTTATTTCTTTAACTTTATCAGAGTTCTGAAAATTGTTACCTATCAGGAATCTTTTTGCTTCCATTTCGTATGAAAATTATTTACATAAATGTACTAAATAATTCATTTAGTTTTGAGGAATTAATAACGTTACATTGAATTAAAATTTTAGTAAATTTGTTATTTTAAATATGGTGCAATCTCTATATACCTTACTATATAAAATTATAGATTATGCTGGAATGTTTCCTCCTGCAAATTTAGAGCTTGAAGAAGCTTTCCAAAATTTTAAAAATTATGCTATTGGAGAGCATTCTTTCTTACTTAATAGATTTATTATTCCAGTTCGGCAATTAAATAATTTTGCTGTACTTAATCAGCGTAATGAACTTCAAAACATATCACTTTCTTATTTATTAACTAAGAATGATAATAAGCGAGAATTTTTTGTAACCCTAAAAGATGAGCTGAAATTACTACAAAACTTTGAAAAATTATTTCCTTCTTTTTCTGAAACCACATCTTATATTGAACTTTGCTGTCCTCAAGAAGTTGTGGTTGAAAATAAGCAATCTTTAAGGGACTTTGTTAAAGAAACTATTTCTGCTATTGCAAATACTCGAAATACAGAATACCTTGTCTTTTATGAGTTCCCAATTGTTAAATTTGATGAAACGTTATTTAAATACTTTGTTGAATATATTGCTAACGAAAATTTAAATGGATACCCAGCTCAATTTAAATTAAGAGCAGGGGGTACAGATAAACAAGATTTTCCTTCATCTGAAACAATCGCAAAAATACTTACAACTTTAAAAGAGTTTAATGTGGGTTTTAAAGCAACTGCTGGATTACATCATCCGTTTAAATACTTTGATGATGGATTAAAAACTAAAGTACATGGTTTTTTGAATTTGTTTTGTGCGGCTGCATTAACTTATGTTTATAATTTTAATTTTAAGACCTTATTTATCATACTTGAAGAAGCAAGCAAAGAAGACTTTATTTTTTCTGAAAATTACTTTACCTATAAAGAGTGGAGGGTTGATTCTGAACTAATTAAAAAATCTCGAGAAGAATTTGCTTTTTCATATGGCAGTTGCAGTTTTACTGAACCAGTAGATGATTTAAAGAAACTTAAATTTTTATAAAAATGAAATCATTTCTTGAAATAAATCCCAAATCTGATTTTCCCATTGAAAATATACCTTTTGGTGTTTACAAAAATACTGATGATAATATCGGTCATATATGCACTGCAATAGGAGATTATATTGTCGATCTAAAGATTCTTGAAGAACTTGGTTTTTTTTCTGATCTTGGAGTTAAAAAAGTTTTTGATGAAGAATATTTGAATAAATTTATGGCTAAAGGTAGAAAAATTTGGCAGCTTTATCGTCACCGTATTCAGGAACTTCTTGGATTAGGAAATAGAAGTTTAAGTTTTAATAAAGATCTTTTAAAAAATGTATTAATTCCCCAAACAAATGTTCAGATGTGTATGCCTGTACTTATTGGAGATTATACTGATTTTTATTCATCATACGAACATGCGTCTAATGTAGGTTCGATGTTCCGTAGTAAAGAAAATCCCTTAATGCCAAACTGGTTATATTTACCTGTTGCTTATCATGGTAGAGCAAGTTCTATAGTTATTAGTGGAACAAGTATTAGGCGTCCGAAAGGACAAATATTAATGGAACCATCGTCAAATCCGATTTTCTCTTCTACCAGAAAACTTGATTTTGAACTTGAGATGGGATTTTTTATTGGTTCTGGAAACACATTAGGAGAACCTATCAGTATTGATCAAGCAAAGGAACATATTTTTGGTATGGTTCTTGTTAATGATTGGAGTGCTCGTGATATACAGAAATGGGAATATGTTCCACTGGGTCCTTTTCTGGCTAAGAATTTTGCAACTTCTATTTCCCCTTGGGTTATTACTATGGATGCATTGGAACCCTTTCGTGTACCACAACCGAAGCCAATAATTCCTGTGTTTGATTATCTTAAAACTGAAGAAGCAGCTGCTTTTGATATAAAACTTGAAGTAAGTATATTAACTCCAAGATTAAATGAACCATATATACTTAGCCGATCAAATTTTAAATATTTATACTGGAATATCTATCAACAAGTTGCTCACCATACAATAAATGGTTGTAATCTAAGAACGGGTGACCTTTTGGCATCTGGTACAATCAGTGGAAAAGAAAAAAGTTCTTTTGGTTCTTTACTTGAAATAACATGGAATGGCGAAGAGCCAATAACTCTCCCTTCCGGAGAAAATCGAGTTTTCCTTGAAGATGGTGATGAAATAATTATGAAGGCATATTGTGAAGGCGAAAATTATAGAATAGGTTTTGGAGAAGTTCGTGGAAAAATTGTAAATAACTAATTCCCCATCTAACCTTTCAACCAAATTTGATTTTGTATATTCCCCATTGGCTTGAAAAGAAAAAAGAAGGATAGTATATTTAAAATATGGTGACATTTTTTATTATAATATTAATATTAGTTTGTATTTTACTTATTGGAGTTGTATTATTACAATCATCTAAAGGTGGTGGACTGTCAGCAACATTTGGTGGTTCAAGTGTAACAAGTATGTTCGGAGCCAGAAGAACCTCAGATTTTCTGTCAAAATCTACAATTGTTTTAGCTGTTATTTTTTTACTGGGGTCTTTGCTACTTAATATACTTATTAGTAAAAGTTCTGATGTAACACGGAGCAGCATAATTCAAGAAAATAGTGGTAATCAACCTGTTCAGCAAAAGAATGTGCTTCCTAATCAAACAAAACAGCCACCAGTTGAAAATCAGAATAAACCTGATGATAATAATCAACCAGTAAATCCAGAAGGTAATAAATAATCTGAGATTCAATTTGCGACTCCCGATTTTGTTGCTAACTATATTTAAAAGCATCTTGTTTAAACGGGGTGCTTTTTTTATTGCAAGTTTAGTATTATTGCTTTCTAATTATTCATATTTGCAAACGAAAAATTCTTTTTCAAAAGAAAATTTGGCAATGTTTTTTAAGGATTCTGTTGTTTCAAAAGAAGATACAATTAACAGGAATTTTGTTATGAAAAAAAATCCCTGGAAAGCCGTTGGTTTAAGTGCAATTTTACCGGGATTGGGACAGTTTTACAATGAATCATATTGGAAACTTCCAATTATTGCTGTAGTTGGTGGATATTTTGGTTATGAAATTCTTTATAATAATTCACGTTTTCAGGATTACAAAACACTTTATGAAGATTCTCAGACACCATTAAATCCATCGGGGGATTTAAGGTATAAAAGTCTTAGAGAATATTATAGAGATCAACGTGACCAATTTATTCTTTATTATGGTATATTTTATATAATAACATTAGCTGACGCTTATGTTGATGCTCACCTTTATGATTTTACAGTTTCAGATAAGGTAAGATTTAAAATAACTTCATCAATAAATTCTATCAATTTGAAAATAAACTTTTAAATTATATGTGGGTATATATAGAAAAAATTTCAGAATTTGTTAGTCAAGAAGTAACAATAAAAGGTTGGCTTTATAATCTTAGGACATCCGGGAAATTAATGTTTCCAATTTTTAGAGATGGTACAGGTCTGCTTCAAGGAGTGGTTTCGAAAAAAGATGTAAGTGAAAAAGTCTGGAATGATTTTTCTAATCTTACTCAAGAATCATCTGTGATTGTGACAGGCATAGTTACCGAACATCCAAAACAAAAAGGTGTTTATGAACTTCAAGTTAAAGATCTTGAAATTGTATCTATTAGTGAACCTTATCCAATAACTCCAAAAGAACATGGGGTCGAATTTCTATCTGATAGAAGACATCTTTGGTTGAGATCGCCCAGACAAGTTGCTATAATGCGCGTAAGAAATGAAATAATAATGGCTATTAGAGAATATATGTATAATAATAATTTTATTCTTTTTGATGCACCCATTTTTACCCCAAACGCATGTGAAGGTACTTCAACACTTTTTGCTACTGATTACTTTGATCTTGGAAAAGCATATCTCTCTCAATCGGGACAATTATATGCAGAAGCTGGTGCATTAGCTTTAGGAAAAGTTTATACTTTAGGTCCAACGTTCAGAGCTGAAAATTCTATGACCAGACGTCATATTACTGAATTTTGGATGATGGAACCAGAAATGGCATATTATGATCTTAATGATAATATGAACTTAATTGAGGACTTTCTTGAATATGTTGTTCAACGGGTAATAAGAAATAAAAAAAAGGAATTGGATACTTTGCAGAGAGATATTAGTAAACTTGAAAAGGTTAAAAAACCATTTCCACGTATCACTTATGATGAAGCAGTAGAGATTTTAAGGAAGAAAGATATTCCTTTAATTAAAAAAACCATTGAAGGAGAAGAACATATTAGACCATTCCCATGGGGTGAAGATTTTGGAGCTCCCCATGAAGAAGCAATTGTCGAAAATTATGATAGACCCGTTATGGTTCACCGCTGGCCTGCACAAGCAAAAGCTTTTTATATGAAAAGAGACCCTCAAAATCCGAATGTTGTTCTTGGTGTAGATGTACTTGCTCCTGAAGGATTTGGAGAAATTATTGGAGGATCTCAAAGAGAAGACAACCTTGATTTACTGATAGAAAGAATAAAAGAACACAAACTACCTCTTGAAGAATTTAACTGGTATCTTGATTTAAGAAGATATGGTAGTGTTCCACATTCTGGATTTGGGCTTGGAATAGAACGTATGGTTAGCTGGATATGTAATCTTGAACACATTCGCGAAGCAATACCTTTTGCAAGGAGACCAAATAGAATAAGGCCTTAAAGTTAATACTTGTTTTGTTTATATATAGACTGTGAATCATTTTAATGGGTGTGAGATTTTTAACTTATTTGTTTAGTTAAATATGTTATATTTATTAATAAATAAGTAGTTTTTGAAAACAACCTATCTTTTTGACGGTAATAATGTAATACACAAAATTACCTCTTTACGGAAGCAATTTCGTTTAAATCCTGATTTTGCTGCAAAAGCTCTTGTGGAGATATGCAGATCTAAATTGAACAAAAAAGTCAATATCTTACTTGTCTTTGATGGTTATGGGAGCTCAAACACTAATTCTATTATTTTTTCAAAGGAGAAAACAGCTGATAAAATTATTTGTGAATATATTGAGTCTAATTATTTAAAAGAGCAAATTGTCGTTGTTTCTTCTGATATGGAGATTTTGTCTAAAGCCAAAAAATGTGGTTGTAAAATTATTTCTTCTGAAGAATTTTTAAAAGAGATTTCTAAAAAAAATGTGAAAAGTCAGGAAAAACCTGAACGTATTACAGATAAAGAGTTTAAAGAATTTTTAGAGTATTTTAAACAATAATATGGAAAATCCATTTCACAAGTCACAACAATTACTTGAGGAGTATATAAAGAATGAAAATCTTCGTAAACACTGTTACGCCGTTGAATCTTGTATGAAATATTATGCAATAAAACTCTCTCAAAATGTAGAACTGTGGGGAGCAGCCGGTCTATTACATGATCTTGATTGGGAAAAGTACCCCGAGACTCATCCTAATACTGCGGTTCCAATATTACAAGAAGCCGGTTTTAATGAAGAATTCATTAATATAATTTTGAGCCATGCATATCCTGAACGTACTAATGTACCAAGAGATACTCTTATTAAAAAATATCTTTTTGCTTGTGATGAAATTACTGGGCTTGTGACAGCATATGCACTTATGAAACCTGATGGTATTAATGGTGTTGAAGCTAAGGGGGTTATTAAAAAAATGAAAGATAAAGCTTTTGCACGGAGTGTTAATAGAAATGATATAATAAAAGGTGCTGAGGAGATAGAAATAAGTTTAGATAGTCACATAACAAATGTAATTAATGCAATGAGAGAAGATAGAAGATTATTCTAATTTTTGTCTTTTTTTGATATGAATATTATTGAAATAAAGAACTTAACTAAAATATATCCAGCAAAAACATTCTCAAAAGAAAAAATCATTGCTCTTAATGATATATCTTTTTCTGTAAAAAAAGGAGATATATTTGGTTTGCTTGGACCTAATGGTGCTGGGAAAACTACATTAATTAAAATTCTTCTAACAATCGTACATCCTTCTGCTGGTAATGTAAAAGTCTATGATTCTAATTTACAACACAGTGCTTATAAAAAAAATATTGGTTACTTACCGGAGAACCATCGCTTCCCGCCTTATATGACTGCTGAACAGGTGTTATTTTATCTCGGTAGTTTGAGTGGTATCAAAAGAGAATTTTTAAGAAAAAAAATAGAAGAAGTATTAAATCTACTTGAGTTAATTGAGTGGCGAAAGACAAAAGTTAAAAAATTCTCAAAAGGTATGTTACAAAGGCTTGCATTAGCTCAGGCAGTTATTAATGATCCTGATTTACTTTTTCTCGATGAACCAACGGATGGAGTTGACCCTATTGGGAGAAAAAAAATTCGTGATTTTTTACTCAGTTTGCAACAACAAGGAAAAACAATCTTTTTAAATTCTCATTTTCTAAGTGAGGTAGAAATGATTTGTAATAGAGTTGCTATTCTAAATAAGGGGGTTTTGATTCGAGAGTCAACCATCGAAAATTTAACAACTTCAAACAATCTTACTGCATACGAAGTTAGAAATATGACGGAAAATGTTTTAAACGAACTACTAAATAAATATAATGTTACTATTAGTAATAAAGAACAATTTTTCTTAAATAGTACTGATCCTTTGAAGATTAACGAAGTAATTGATTTTCTTAGGAAAAGGCAAGTCGAAATAATATCAATTTCAAAATACAAAGATACTCTTGAAAATATGTTTATAAATCTAATTGATCAATCATAGCAATGTATTTTTTAAATCTTATAATTTTTACACTTCGAGAAACTCTTGCTAAGAAAGTTATTATTTCATTTTTCATTATTTCAACCATTATAATTATATCATACCTGTTTTTTATAAATATTGATTCTGTTGAAGGACTTATAACATTTTTGAAAGAATCGGATGTAGAACAGGCAAGAACTATGGTTTTAAATAGTATGATTTTTATGTTGGATGTATCGTATTTAATGATAATAACCCTATGTGTTATTGCTGTATCAACATTAATTCCTGATATGCTTAAATCAGGAAATATTGAGCTCTTACTTTCGAAGCCGATCTCTCGGGATACTTTAATTTTTTCTAAATTTGTAGCAGGGCTGGTTCTGGTGTTTATTAGCCTTTTATATTTACTTGGTGGTGTTTGGCTTATAGTGTCTTTGAAATCTGGCTATTGGCACATTCAATTTCTTTATTCAGTATTTTGGTTAACATATTCGTTTGCTGTAATTTATTCACTGGTTATTTTATTGGGTGTAATAACCAGGAATTCGGTTATTACAATAATTCTTACTATAGCGTATCTGTTTATCTTAGCACCAATTTTAGCAGCACGGGAAAAGCTAATTTTCAGTTTTGTTTCAGGCGATGTTGTTAAATTTATTTTTAATTTTCTGTATTATGTTTTACCCAAACCAGTTGATTTGCAATTGTTTACGCGAGAAATAGTATCAGTAAGTCCTGTAACTACTTTTCAACCAGTTATTACATCATTTGTTTTTATGATTGCTTCATTATCACTTTCAGTTTTAATTTTTAGAAAGAAAGATTTCTAAAAAATGAAAATTTTAAAGTACAAACTTATACTTTATATATTTTTACTTTTTAGTGTTATAATATTTTCATGTTCAAGAAAGTTAACACCTGAGCCATTACAAATATCTACGAAACAAACTTTTGCACTGCTCCAAGAAAATCCGCAGTTTATAATGTATATGAATTTTAAAAGTATGAGAGGTACCGAGTATTGGAGAGATTTTATTAATGATTCATTGCTAAAAGCCGAGAGTTCATTTGGAAGCCTTTTAAATACATTTTCAAATATTACACATACAACAATTTCAACAAATCTTGATGAACTATATTTTACTAATTCCTGGTATGAAGAAAACTCAATTGTCGTAAAAGGTGCGTTTGACAGAAAAACAATATATAATTATTTACAAACTGATACTTTGTTTGGAAAAATCACCAGAAATGATGGGATAGCTCTTTATACATACAAACCAACACAAATGTTTTTCTTTTTCAAAGATAATTTTACCTTGTGTGCCAGTTCTTCATTATCACAAATTGATAAAATGATAGCTGTAACAGATACTTCAAAAACTGGTTTACTACTCAATGATAAACTGATGAATTATATAAATCAAATTTTATATAAAGATCATTTTTGGCTAATAACAGCTGAAAAAACTTTTATAAGAGCAATTTTTCTTAATTTTGTAGAATCAAATAAAACACCCTCTGGTCGTGATTCAGTAGCTTTACTTGATTCAGCAATAATTAAAAATAAATCAAAACTTGATTCTCTTAATCAACTTGAAAGTGTTGCTATTAACAAATTGCATCAAAAAGTTACCTATGTGTCATTTTCTGGAAAGATGAAAAATGACCTACGTATAGTAATTCAATTTGGCTGTAATAATGAAGATGATGTTGACTATGTTTATAAATTCTTTTCTGGGGTAATTTCTGCTATTAAAATAGGGTCATCATTCAGTAATAACGAAAAGAATCAAGAACTTTTAAAAATATTAGAACAATTAGATTTACAGTTTCAAGGAGCAACAGTATATATTCGGCTTAATGTAACAAAAGATAATATTAATCAAATAAGGAAATTTAAGCCATTAACTCCTATAAACTAATTTCCCCCCTAATAAATTTTTCTACTAACTTTACCTCTTCAGCACTTCCTATAAATAGTGGTGTCCTTTGATGAAGATCTTCTGGTTGAATCTCCAGAATCCTTCTTGAACCATCACTTGCCCTACCTCCGGCTTGCTCAATTATAAAAGCAAGAGGATTTGCCTCATACATCAAGCGTAATTTACCATTTTTGTTTTTACTATCTGCTGGATAAAGAAATACACCTCCATAAAGTAAATTTCTGTGAAAATCTGCAACCAGAGAACCAACATATCGGGATGAATATGGTCTGTTTGTTGTTTTATCTTCTTGTTTTATATAATTAATATAATCTTGTATAGATTTAGACCATTTAGAATAATTACCTTCATTTACAGAATAAGTTGTAGCTCTCTCTGGTATTCTCATATTTTCATAAGACAATAAAAATTCTCCTACAGAAGGATCAAGAGTAAACCCATGCACACCTTTTCCAGCTGTATATACCAAAATAGTACTCGAGCCATAAACACAATAACCAGCAGCGATTTGATTTAAACCACTTTGCAAACAATCCTCAAGTGTTGCTTGTCCAGATTTAGATTTTCTTTTGTATATAGAGAATATTGTACCTATTGAAATATTAGCGTCAATATTTGAGGAACCATCAAGTGGATCAAAGTGGACTATATATTTATTTAATACATCATGATGAAAGTATTTATCTTCCATTATTAAATAGCTATCTTCTTCCTCTGAACAGACAGCGCAAGCATGTCCACCTATTTGCATAGTATGAATCAAGATTTCATTTGCATATTGGTCAAGTTTTTTTACCTCTTCACCCTGAATATTTTTTTCCCCCGTTAAGCCAAGTATGTCAATTAGTCCAGCTCTATTTACTTCAAGTGATACAACCTTACAAGCAAGGGCTATGTCATAAAGTAAGTCGGACAATTGTCCTGTAGCTTCAGGAATTTTTCTTTCTTCTTCAATAATGTGACGATAAAGTGTGGTGAATTTTTTAATCATATTTATTATCTGTTTGATTAAAAAAGAAACTCAATAACTTCATTTATTTTTTGAACACCAAATGGTTTAATATTATATTTCTTAAGGTTTAAATTTTTTAAATTATTCTTAGGAACAACAATAGTTTTGAATCCAAGCTTTGCTGCCTCATTAATTCTCTTTTCGATATTGTGGATTGTTCTAACTTCGCCGGCTAAGCCTACTTCTCCAATAACAACAGTTTGAGAGTCTATTGGTATATCACGAAATGAAGAGAATAAACTCATTGCTATAGCTAAATCAATTGCCGGTTCCTCAATCTTGATTCCTCCAGCGACATTTATGAAAATATCTTGCTTATTCAGAAAGAGTCCAGCACGTTTTTCAAGTACAGCAATAATTATATTTAACCTTTTGTAATCAAAACCTATAGCAGTTCTCTGAGGAACAGCATAATTAGATGATGAAACAAGAGCTTGAACTTCGATCAATACAGGTCTCGTACCTTCAATAGCAGAAGAAATAACACAACCAGAAGCTCCATAATTACGCTGTGAAAGAAAAACTTCACTGGGATTAGGTACTTCCCTTAATCCATTTTCTGTCATCTCAAAAATTCCAATTTCATTTGTTGAACCAAATCGATTTTTTATACTCCTTAAAATTCTATAGTAATGAGTCCTTTCTCCTTCAAATTGTAAAACAACATCAACCATATGTTCAATGATTTTTGGTCCAGCAAGGCTACCATCTTTAGTTATATGTCCAACAAGAAACATTGAAATGTTTTGAGACTTTGCTATTTTTGTTAAAAGTGAAGTTGATTCCCTTAATTGAGTAACAGTGCCTGGTGAGCTTTCAAGTTCAGGTCTGTATACAGTTTGTATTGAATCAATAACAACTATTTCAGGTGAGTATTGTTCAATCAGAACAGATACAATTTCTAAGTCGGTTTCTGAAACAATGTAAAAGTTCTCTGGGATAACATTAATTCGTTCAGCTCGTAATCTAATTTGAGTAGCTGATTCTTCACCACTTACATATAAAATCTTTTTATCCTTAAGTTTATTAGCTATTTGTAACATTAATGTAGATTTACCAATTCCCGGATCACCCCCTATTAACAAAACTGAACCAGAAACAATTCCTCCGCCTAAAACTCTGTCAAGTTCTTCAATTCCTGTCTTAATTCTTGTCTCGGCTTGATTAGCAACTTCATGGAGTAATCTGATGTTTGCAGATTGTGACTTTTTAAAAGCATTTTGAGTATTTTTCTTTTTAGAAACTTCAATTAGTTCTTCAACAAAACTATTCCAGCTAAAACATTCAGGACATTTTCCAAGCCATTTAGGACTTGTATAGCCACAATTCTGACACACAAATTTTGATTTTGTAGTTGATTTCATATACTACAAGAAAATAAAATAATTTTCGCCAAATAAAAAGTATTTTTATTCGTTACATTTTGAAGTCAAAAAGGTGGAATTAGTTTTATATATGAACTTATAATTCTATAAATTATTTTTAAAATATGACTCAGATTACTAAAAATCCTGAAGTAGCAGCTGAGGAAATACTTAAAGGTAATGTTGTTGCAATTCCTACAGAGACTGTATATGGTCTGGGTGCTAATGCTTTAAATTCTGAAGCTGTTTTAAAAATTTATGAAATTAAAAAAAGACCTTTTTTTAATCCTCTCATACTTCACATTGAGAACATAGAAAAAATAAAAAATTATGCGAGAAATATTTCAAAAGATCTTTTGAAACTTGCTGAAAAATTTTCGCCAGGACCAATTACTTTTGTTGTCAGTAAAAAATCTATAATTCCTGATATTGTAACAGGGGGGCTTTCTACAGTTGCAATTAGAATACCATCTCATAAAATGATGCAAAAGGTATTAGAACTTACTGGTGTGCCTATTGCTGCTCCGTCTGCTAATATTTTTGGTAGGACTTCTCCTACAACAGCTAAGGAAGTTTTAGAAGAACTAAAAGGAAAAATTTCTTATGTCCTTGATGGGGGTAAATGTTCAGTGGGAATAGAATCTACTATTGTTGGATTTTTTAATAATAAAGTTAAAATTTTGAGACCAGGATATATAACTCGCAAACAAATTGAAAATGTTTTGAAAAAAAATGTTGAATTAGTTTCCATACATCAAGATAAGATACTTTCACCCGGACAACTAAAAAGCCACTATGCTCCAAATACAAAATTGTACTTGTGTGAGGATATTAACCTTTTTAGAAATAAAAAGGATATCGGAATTCTGGATTTTAGTAAATTTGATTCATTAAAACAAATTGCTTTGAACTTATTTTCTGCTATAAGAAAGTTAGATAAGAAAGGATATAAATTTATTGTTGCAGAACTTGTTCAAAACAGAGGGCTTGGAGAAGCGATTAATGATCGTTTGCTTAGGGCATCATCAGGCTTTGTTGAAATTAGAAAAGGGGGGTTTAGGTTTTTTGAGAAGTGAAATTCTTTTTTATATTTCCCAATATAACTACTAAACCCTTGATTTTTTTCAATGATATATTAAAATGTATGTAATTAAACAATATATGAAAGCTATATTTTTTACAATAAGTTTATTTTTATGTTATGCTAATTTATCTTTAAGTCAGGGAGGAAAAGAAATCACTTTTCTCTTTGATAATTCAGGTAGTATGTCTGGTTATTACAGAGAGCAAAGTAGTTCGTTTTTAACTTTTGCAAGTTCCCTAATTAAAAATTCTGTTAATAGTAATGATGATATTTCGATAATGCTGTTTTCTAAAACTGAACTTAAACGCGGTATTAAGTCTCCTGCTCTTATTTTTAGTGGTAAAGGTAGTAACTTAATTCTTGATGTATTATCAAAGCAGTTTCAGCTTGCAAAAGGTATTGATGGATTATTTGGTAATACAGATTTAATTGAAGCTCTTGATAGTGCACAAAAAAGATTTGGAAATAAACAAGGTATTATTTGGATGTTAACTGATAATATTAACGATGTCAGCGGAACTGGTGATTCATCTTATTATAATACATTATTGTTTTATAACAGGCTTAAAAATGACACTAATTTTCGTAAGATTCTTATGTTTCCTATCCCTGAAAAAGTATCAGAAGGTAGTTATAACTCCTATGGGTATGTAGTTTATGGAATGGTTTATAGCGAAAAACCCTTATCACAAATAGAGCTTGAAAATTTTCATTTTTATCTGACAAATATTGGCATAAAGACCAAACCAATTACATTAAAACCATTAGATATTGCAAGCTTTGTAATTAAACCGCGCCAAATTCCAAAACAAATAATTCCTCATAAATTGTATTTTGATGGTAGAGCTATTAAAGGGATAGACTTTGAAGAAGGAGAGGTGATTAAGGAACACTTTGAAGATCTTATACTAAAATCAAATTTATTTCCCTATTATCTAAAAAAAGCAAATCTAAAAATTAGAGTTGAAAATTTTGCTTCTTCTGATTATTCCATTATTAATTCTAAAACTCAAATTATTTTCCCGACTTCTGTGACAATGATCAAGCCTGAAGGAGAAGTTGCTGGTGTCTCTATGATATTTAATATGCCAGAAATAAAGCCAAAGTTTTCACTTAATACTATCCTAAGTGATTATTTTACAGTAAGTGGAAATTTGGTAATTGAGTTAACTGATGCTGAAATAGTACTTGATGAGGGGTATATTAATAATTTAACCCAACTTTTTGCATTAAAATCAGTACCTGAAATATTTTATCCTCGTCTAAAAGATAACAAAATAATAAGTGTTATACCATTTGAAATTCAAATTAAATATGGGATATGGAGGATAATTTTATTAATTTCTATTTTATTAATATTGCTTATTGCTTTGATACTTGTAACATATATGGTCTTTCGAATGCGCAAGTTTACAGTATTAATAAATAATAATGAAGAAACAATATACCTAAGAGTTTTGAGCTCATACCCAATATTTGGAGAAAATGTTGGTTTGCTTGCTCGACTTAAGAAATCCTTATTTAACAAAATTTATTTAGTTCATTCAGCTAATACTTCTACACCCTATAGAAAAATATTACTTCGTGCAGGTATTCCTGATATAATTGAATATGATGATCATAATCAAACAAAAAGGGTTTCTATTGAACTTAAAAAAGAAAATGGTTCTACCTCAGAATCATCACCAAACCCTGAGTTTTATTAAATTTGAGTAATGTCAGTGCTTAGATACAGTAAATTTAATATTTACCTTTTTTCATTATTTATCTTAATCTTTATAAGCTGTTCTCTAACTAATATTTCTCTTGCTCAGGTTGATATAAATACAAAATCACAAATCTTCGAGCTTACCTTTAAAGATACAGTATTAAATACAGGTGATAGATTTCTGATCCAAAATTCAGATACATTAGAAATTGACAACTTTAAATTAAAACGTTTTGATGATTATACAATAGATTACAAAAGAGGAATAATAAGGTTTTCTGTAAATTTATTTTCAAATTACCAACTTGATACAAATCGTATTTATAAGTTAAAGGTTAAATATGATCTTTTCCCGTTTCTTTTAAAAGAAGAATATACCTTATATGATATAGTGCTTGAAAAAGATACCTTAACTGGTGATACACTTCAATATGCTGTCGAAAAAGGAAATGTATTTGAAAATTTATTTGAAACGAGTGAACTTGAAAAATCGGGAAGTATTTTTAGAGGTTTTACTGTGGGAACAAATAGAGATCTAACTTTGAATTCGGGATTCAGGTTACAGATGAATGGGAAATTATCCAGGGATATTGAGATAACCGCTGCATTAACTGATGAAAACACTTCTATTCAACCAGAAGGTAATACATTAAAGTTGCAGGAACTTGATAAAGTCTATATTGAACTAAAAAGCAAAAATATTACAGCAACAATAGGAGATATTGACATAAATTTTCATAAGTCTGAGTTTTTTAATTTAAGCAGAAAAATTCAAGGAGCAAAAGGATTTGGTGACTTTAATTTTGGGAATTTTCTTTTAACTGGAGCCGTTTCAAGAGGTAAATTTAATACAAATTCTTTTAGTGGAATTGATGGTGTACAGGGACCTTACAGGCTTTCAGGAGCTAACAATGAAATTAATATTTTAGTACTCTCGGGAACAGAAAAAGTTTATCTTGATGGTGTTCTTTTAACCAGAGGAGAACAAGCAGATTACATCATAGACTATGGATTAGGCCAAATTACCTTTACAAATAATAGAATTATAACAAATGCTTCTCGTATTGTTGTTGATTTTGAATACACTGAACGAAGATACAGTCGAACTTTTGTTGCTTATAATAATAATTTTTCATTTATTAAAAATAAGTTTAATATTGGTCTTTCATATCTTAATGAAACAGATAATGAAAACAAAACTATTGATTTTGAACTATCTGATTCAGATAGGGTAATTTTACGAAATGCGGGAGATGATCCCAAACTTGCCTTTAAATCCGGTGTTACATTTGTCGGCAGAGATTCTGTAACCTTAAGAGGTATAGGTGCCTATGTGAAAATAGATACTATAATTAATGGTCAAAATTTTTCGTATTATAGATTTGCACCAGGGGATTCAAATGCTGTTTATAACGTAAATTTCTCCTATGTAGGTCAGGGAAAAGGGGACTACAATAGTATTAGTTCTTATCAATACAAATTTGTTGGTATAAATCAGGGAAGCTATGCACCTGTTGTTTTTCTACCTGTTCCAACTGGGTTTCAATTAATAGGTACTACTTTAAATTTATCTTTGTTCAAAAATGATGCTTTGAAATTTTCTTTTGAAGGTGCATATTCATATTTGAATAGAAATAAATTTTCTGATAATGCAAAACTTGGCGGAATTGCTTTTACTGGAAACATAAGTCTTTTGCAAAAAAAGTTTAATATTTTTGGTGTGCAAATTGAGGAATTTCAGATGAAATATAAAGAACGTTCCATTAATAAAAACTTCAATCCTATTGATAGAATAAATGAAGTCGAATTCTACCGTAATTTTGATTTAGTAAATATAAATACATCAAATGAAAACTTTCGTGAGGGTTTAATTAGCCTTACACCCTCTAATAAATTCCAATTAATAGCAAATATAGGTAATCTTCAAAGAGAAGATTTATTTAATTCTACTCGTATTATAGGAGAGGTTAGAATTGGCAATTTTAGTGATTATGTTGATACTACAAATTTTCCTAAATTAAGGTATTCTATTGAAAAAGTATCGAGTGAAAATAAACAAGATAAAATTGATGGAAACTGGACTAAACATAATATTGAATTTAAATATAGAACTTTTTTAAAACAGAAAAAGGTGGATCAGCCAAACTTGGAAATTTCTTCCAGCATGAATTCTGAAAAAAAAGAGAATTTCTTGTATGTCAATAATGTTGATAGTTTGAGTTCTATAAGTTTTGGGTTTCTTGAAATTACCTCCAGAGTTGGACTTAATAATTTATCTAATTTTAATTTTTACTCTGAATTTAACTTTCGGAAAGATGATTCACCAGTTAATAATGAACTTTTAAATTTTTCTAAATTATTTATTCAAAGATATGGGTTTTCATATACAGGTAGTAACTGGTTTTATTCAAATGTAGATTTATCTATTCAAAACAGAAAATATACTGATGTTGCAAAAAGTTTAAACTATCAGGATAATAAGTCAGTACTTGTAAATTCAAGGTTTAGAATTGCACCCTTACGAGGTGCGGTCCAAACAGATTTACTCTATATGTTATCAAGTGAAAGAACTGCAAAGATTCAAAAGCTCTTTGTACTTGTACCAATTGGGCAGGGGAATTATATATATCTTGGAGATTTAAATAAAAATGGCATTCAAGATGAGAACGAATTTCAATTAGTTAACTATGATGGAAATTATATTAAATTAAATCTGCCTACTGATGAATTTTTCCCTACAGTTGATTTAAAAACCTCAGCAAGTATTTTTCTAAAACCTTCAAGATATTTGTCCCTTTCTAATAATAATTTGTTATTTGTATTAATTAATAATATTTCTACTGAAACAATTTTACGTGTTGAAGAAAAAAGCAAGGATCCTACAACTGAAAATATTTACTTCTTAAGGTTTAATACTTTCCTAAATGATTCTAATACTCTTGTTGGTAACCAATGGATTCAACAAGATATTAATCTGTTTGAGAATAAGCCAGAATATTCGTTAAGATTTCGAATTATTCAGCAACGAGGTTTTAGCCAATTTACCAGTGGAAATGAAAGACTTTATAATATCCTAAAATCAGTTAAATTAAAATTAGGACTTACTAATGATCTTACTACTCAATTTGAATTTATAAATAAAGTTGATAGAAACACAGCTCCCGTAAATTCAGTTAGGAACCGGGATATTTTATCAAACAGCTATAATTTAGATTTTACTTACAGACCAATCTCACAAGTGGAAAGCGGACTTTTAGTAAATTATTCAAAAGCATCAGACTATTATCCAACTAAACCTGTTACTGTCAATATGAATATGCAAACTCTACGTTTTATATATTCTTTTGCTACAAGTGGTAGAATTAGGTTAGAAATTGAAAGAGATGAGGTAATATTCAATTCAAATGTTACAACTTTTCCATTTGAGTTAACAATGGGTAAAGCTTCAGGAAAAAGTTACTTCTTGAGGATTTATGCAGACTATAATATATCAAAAAATATTCAAGCTAATATTAACTATGATGGTAGAAGCGAGGGGAATGGAAGGCTTATTCATACCGGTAGAGCACAAATTACAGCATTCTTTTAAAACGATTCTTTTTAATTAAAACTGAACTTTTTATTATTTATCGAGTAAAAGAATTAAGGAAGGGAGAGAAAATTGAATTTAAACTTAAGTATAGAATTTTTAAATTAAAAGATTGTATTTAAAATGCATCAAAACGAAGAAAATATTGCTGAAAATAAGAACAACCATTCGAATTCTGATGGTAATATAGAACAGGGGGATTCTGTTAACGAAACAAATTCTCAAGTTACTAATGATACAAATTCTTCTACATTATCTAACAAATCTTATGTAGAAGAAGCGGAGCATGCCCCGGAAAACTTTGAACAAAATAAAGAAACTTTAAAAGAACAAGATTCCGGAAAAGAGGTAAAAGAAAATGCAGAATCTCAAAATGAAACCCCTCTTTATTCTGCTGGAGACTTTAAAAGTAATTATCAAATAACTCTTATTAATGAAAATCTTTTACAAATTAAAGTTTCTACAAATCGTGAAGTAATTATAGATTGTAAAGTTAAGGATAATACGGCTATCAAAGGTGAAGATGTTCAAACTAATAAAATTATTGTTCACCCAAAAAACGATAATAGAAAGCAAGAAATAGATATTGTAGTATCAATCAAGGGAACAGGTGAACACATAGTTCAAAAAACAGAATCCCTTATTGAACAAAAAAAAAGCCCAGAAGAAATTGAAAAACCAACCTCAAAACTTACCCCAAATCCTTTTGTATCAAGTTTAATTACTAAATTTGGTCAGAGAAAATTTACTTCACCCATTTCAAAACCTTTATCTCCTGAAGAAAAGTTGGAGGAAAAACTTGGTAGAAAAAATCCTTGGCGTCTTTATCGAGAACTACTACTGAAAAATTTGAAAATTGGAACTTATAGTGCAGTAGTAATATCCTTTATAGTTGCTTTAATTATTAATGCAATAGTAGAAAAACCAAATGGTGGTAGTGATGATATAGAAAGACCGAGATTAGTTGTAATTCAAGATGTTCCAAATATTAATTTACAGACTGAAAATATCCAGGATCTAACTAAACCTGAAGAACCTGAAGTGAAGGAAGATGAAACACAGTCAGAAAATAAGGTTAGTATACCACCTATAACTCCCAAAAAAACAGTTACTCCTAAAGTTAAGAAAACTAATATTAATGTTACTAAACCAGATACTTTACAAACCTCAAAAGATGGAACTTTAGATACTACTAAAAAAGTAACTGTTTCTAATAATATTTCAACTTCCAATGATTCACTCAAAGCTTTAACTTATAAGTTTAATCCAGACTCCTCAGCAATCTATTCTGATACTGCACAGGGCTTGCATATGATTTTTTACAAAGATTGGAAACAAATTAAAATGTCAGATGATAAATTAGTATTGGTTGATGAAACAACTGAGAATGCTCCAGAAAAACTAACTATTTACATTGAACGTGAAAAGGATATTAAAACACCTGAAGGTTATCAGATTTTCAAGCTTGATGATACTACAGGTACAACAATTGCATATTATAAAGAACCTTATAAGGAACAAGGTACAAACTTAATTAAGTATGAGTTTATTGTTTTTGGTAAAACTCAAAAATGGAGTTTTAAAGCTCTGATAAACGAAAAATACTTTAATGATACAAGGAAATATGTTGAAGCAACTATTCGTTCAGTAAGGATCAAATAGTTAAATTCATTTCTGCAAAAAAGAATGCAACTTCACTCTTACCATTTTCAATTGAATCTGAACCATGAACAGCATTTTCTTGAATTGAAGTAGCAAATAATTTCCTAATAGTACCTTCTTCGGCTTTTAAAGGATCTGTGGCGCCAATTAATTTTCTGTAGTCTTCAACAGCATTATCTTTTTGCAATGCAACTGCAACAATTTGACCTGATGTAATGTAAGCTACTAAATCTTTAAAAAATGGTTTATCTTTATGTATCGCATAAAAACTCTCAGCTTGGGTAGAAGTAAGTTTTAACATTTTCATTCCAATAATTTCAAAACCAGCATCGATTATCATTTGTAATATTTTTGCAGTATGCTTTTTCTTTACTGCATCAGGTTTAATAATACAAAGAGTTCGTTCCATAGTAATGTTTATATTTAATATTCGAAATTATACTTATTAATCTGGTTCTTTACTACCTATAGGTCCAGCTGCCGTACTGTCTGATATAACTGAATGATTAATGTTGCACTTAGGGGGCATATGCTTTTTCAGTACAAGTTCTTTAGTTGTAGGACAAGTACCATTATCTAATAATCCAGTAACACTACATAAACTTACTTCACTTACACCAGGAGGCATTTCAAAGTACATAACGGGAAAATCAAAGTCAGGGTCAGAATAAAGATACTTCATAAATCTTCCCCAAATGGGAGCTGCTGCTCTTCCACCTTGTCCGTAAGATCCGCCAAACTTTACTCTTGCATCATCAAACCCTAACCATACTCCGGCTACAAATTGTGGGGTAAAGCCAATAAACCAAGCATCGGTATAAGATTGTGATGTTCCAGTTTTACCGGCGGCTGGACGGTGAAAAAACTGCCTTATAGATGTTGCTGTTCCTTCGTCTATTACTCCTTCCATCATATCACACATTATATAAGCAACATCTTCAGATAAAACTTCTTTTGTCTCAGGGACAACTTCTTCAATTATATTTCCATTTCGGTCTTCTATTTTCTTAATAGCAATTGGTTCTACCCATATACCTTCATTTGCGAATACTCCGAATGCATTGGTTAATTCCAAAGGGGTTACTTCCCCAACTCCAAGAGAAAGTGAAAGTACATTTGGCAAGTCTGATTTAATACCCATTTTGTGAGCAAGATCTATTACCTGATTTATTGGTGCCAATTCCATTGCAGTTCTGGCAGCAACTACATTAATTGACTTTTCAATTGCATATCTCATAGATACAAAACCACCTTCTCCACCGCCCTTTGGTGACCAAATTCTCCCTCCTATATTAACACTTAAAGGATCATTTGAAATCATATAACCTGGAGAGTAACCATTACTAACAGCTATTGCATAAACAAATGGTTTAAATGCTGAACCTGGTTGCCTTCGGGTTTGTGTGACCCTATTTAAACCATATTTTGTACGAATAAAAGGATTAGCACCTATCATCGCTTTTATTTCACCAGTTTTAGGTTCAATACATACAAATCCAACTTGAATTGTTGTAACGAGTTTTTTTACCGAATCTACAACAGCCTTATTATTTTTCATTGAATCATAAATTCGTTTTTTTTCTATCTCGGTAGTAGCTTTTTTATAGGCTTCTGACTGCTTAATAAATTTATCAAGGTTACTCTCAAGGATATCTTTGTTGTTTTTCCAATTCCAGTAGGAGTTAAATGATTTCTGAAATGTTGATAATTGTTCTTTAACAGCAGTTTCTGCATGTTCCTGAAAGCGGGTATCAAGAGTAGTATAAACCTTTAAACCGTCTCGGTACAAATCAAATCCATATTTTTCTGCTTTTTGTTGAAGTATTTGCCTTACATATTCTGTAAACTCTGGAGCTTTAGACTCCATTGCAATTTCTGAGGGATTTAGATTAATATGAAGAGGTTCGTTTGAGGCTATGCTGAACTGTTCATTAGTAATATATCCTTCTTCGTTCATCTGTTTTAAAACGAGGTTACGCCTTGATTTACAATCTTCAGGGTGTTCAATTGGATCATAGTTAGTAGGAGATTTAAGAAGTGCTACTAAAACAGCACATTCTTGTAAATTAAGTTCTTTAGAAGTCTTATTAAAATAAGTAGAAGCCGCTGCTTCAATTCCATAAGCACCTTTTCCGAAATAAACGGTATTGAAATAGTAAGTTAAAATTTCTTCTTTTGTATAAGTCTTTTCAATCTGCACAGCAGTCATTGCCTCACGTAATTTTCTTGATAAGGTAGTCTCTTTTGTGTTTAAATAAAGGTTTCGGGCAAGTTGCTGGGTTATAGTAGAGGCACCTTCTTTTTTTAGATTTAAGCTTATTACGTTTTTTATAAATGCTTGAATTATTCTCTGAATATCAACCCCCCAGTGTTTGAAGAATTTTCTATCTTCTGTTGCTACTAATGCATTTATAATGTCTTTTGGAATATCTTCGAAAGTTACTTTTGTCCGATTTTTAAGAAAGAATTTGTCAATCAACTCTCCGTTATCAGAATAAATTTTTGTAGCTTCTTCCATTTTTGGGTTTTCAAGTTCAGAGAGTGAAGGCAAAGTCTGTGAAAGGTAAATTAAATAACCCACAAAGATTATAAAACCAATTACGAGTATACCTACTACAAATCTTGTTACAAAATACTCCCTTTTTTTCTTTCTGACTTCTTTGTGACGATAATTCTTATCAGAAAGAAATTTGACAATTTGATCTTGTTTTTTATCTTTACTCTTTCCGAACAATTTTATATACCTCTCTTCTATCTTCTGCAAGGAAAGTGTTGCTTTCCATATCAAAAAATTTTAGCAATTTAAAGGTTCCATCTTTGAATTTACCGTATGAAAAAATTCCCATCCAATCCCCAAGATTAATATAATAACCATTACCAAATTTAACTATTGCTGGTTTGTGACGATGTCCCATAATTACATAATCATAACCTTCACTAATCTTTTGTTTAGCAAAGTCTTTTAAACCATCTCGTATGGAATAATCTTTCTTAGAAGTATGTATTCTTGAAGTATTCGAAGACTTTTTTGCCAACCAAACTCCAATATCAGGGTGAATTAAACTATATAACATCTGAGATATTGGGCTTCTTAATATTACTTTTAGAATTTTATATCCTGTATCCTTATAAGCTAAACCATCACCATGGTGAATGTAAAATTTCTTATTATCCTTTTCCCAGATAAAAGCTTTATCCAAAATTTCAATACCAAATTCATCTTTAAAGTATTTGCTCCGCCAAAAATCGTGGTTACCAGCTATGTAAGTTACTTTTATTCCATTATTTACAATATCATATAATCTCGAGAAAACTCTATAGAAACCTTTCTGTATAACTTGTCTATATTCTATCCAGCAGTCAAAAAGATCTCCTACAATAAATAAGTTCTCAGCGTTATTTAGAATTTCTTCTTCAAGAAATTTTATCAAGACATTTTCCTGAAGTTTATTATTAAAATTTGCAACGCCAAGGTGGACATCAGATATAAAATACACCCCACCTGACATTAATCTGTAACCTTTATTTTTATTGTTTTAGTTTTTTCAGCAAACTTGCAGATACCTGTACTATAGTTGCAATAACTAAACTTAACCTTTACCTGAATTTCTTTTGTTCCAGTTGTTGCACCACTATCAACTTTAAACTTATATTTTATAACCGGATTTTTTAGATATTCACCCTCGCCCATTGAATAATCTTCTAATCCTAAACCTGTGATGTTGTCTCCGCTGATTGTTACTTCAATTGGTGGTTCTTTTGGGATTTTAATGTTTTCACTAACCTTGAATTTTATTGAAAGCGTCCCACTCTGGCCTGATTTATACGATTTTTTATTTGCTTTGATTTCCAATGATGGGGCACTTTGGGCTAAAAGTTGGGTTGCAAAAAATACATTCATTAAAAAAATAATCAAGAACTTTACTTTTTTGGTGTTCATTTTTATCATTTTAAATTAAATTAAATATATATATTAAATTGAACTTAATTAATTCAAAAAAGATTGGTTTAAAACTTTTTAATTAAAAAGTCTTTAAAGTAACCGTTACTAAAACTTTCAGGGGACTCTATCATAGCATAAGCATTATGGTTATGTATACTCTCGTAATTTTCTGCTTCAATGTGATACCATATAATTCTTCTATCTTTTTTAAGCTTTACTGCAATATTTCTAACAAGATCTTCTACAAAAACAGGATTTTCATAGGCTTTTTCAGTTACATATTTTTCGTCTTCGCGTTTTAGAAGTGCGAAAAGTTCTGAACTTGCACTATTTTCAATAATATCAATTAACTCTTCGATCCAGAATTCCCCATTGAAACGAATAGAAACTATAGCTTCACCTCTCTGATTATGAGCTCCATATTTTGCGATACTTTTAGAACAAGGACAGAGAGTAGTAACAGGCACTTTTACGGTTAAAATCAGGTCTTTTCTATCATCAATAATTAAAGCATTAAACTTTACCTCGTAATCAATTAATGATTTCTTTTTAGAAATAGGGGCTGTTTTCTCACGAAAGTATGGGAAGGATAATTCTATATGTGAACTAATAGCATTAAGTTTTTTTTTCACCTTTTCAAGGATGGAGAATAGAGAATCTATGTAAATTTCATTTTTTTCTGCCTCAAGTATCTCTACAAACCTACTCATATGAGTACCTTTAAAATGCATTGGTAAATCAACTGTCAAAGAAACAGAGGCAATAGTATGTTGTTTTCCTTTATCTCTATCCTTGACGATTACCGGGTATTTTAAATTTTTTATTCCAACACGATCTATAGGAATTTTTCTTGTATCCTTTTTGCTTTGCGTGTCAGGTAATTTTAACTTGGATTTATGTTTAGAATGTTTCATTTTTTTATTAATGTTGTTCTACTGTGCAACTAAAGTTATTGTTTTTAAATTCTATCAGAAGACTAAAAAAGTTTGATTTATTTTTAAGAACAAAATCCCAGATGAAAAGTTTATCTGTATCTGGAATTTTTAAAGTGGGAATTTCAGAAATTTTGCAAAATTTGAAAGTTCCTTCACGGTTGTCGGGGGGGAGTTTATTTAAAGGTTTATTGTATAGAAAACAGTAAATTAAAATATTACCGATACCTGGATAATTTCTTTCGGTAATGATTCCAATAAGTTTCCAATCTTGAGTTGAGGAAGAGATTTGACATTCTTCAAATGCTTCCCTTACGGCACATTGATGTGGTGATTCACCCGCCTCAATGTTAACCTTACCTCCAGGTGGGGATAAAAGCCCTTCATTGGGTGGTTTTTTCCTTTCTAAAAGTAGATAATCACCAGATGAATTTGTGATATATAAAAGAGTTGCAAATTTCACAGAAAATATGAGGGTTTTTTACACCTTTGTTGTGTTATTTAGCCTCTCTGTGTAAAATGTGCTTCTTGGTATATTTACAGTATTTTTTAAGTTCTAATCTTTCTTTAGTGTTGTTACGGTTTTTTTGTGTAACATACACAGATTTACCTTTATAAGGACCTTCAACACTAACAAGTTTTATGTTAATTCTTGCACCTTCTTTTTTAGCCATTTTCCCAGTTATTTTAATCAGTTAATATATAGAAAAAAAATGATAAATATAATACTAAAATCTTAATCCTTATCTTAAAAAGCTTACAAATATTAAAATAACTTTTGTATTTAATACTTTCTGTATTTAATACTTTCTGGTTATCCTTATGCGTGTTAATATATATAATATATTCATAAACATTAATTTTAATTAAATAAAAATTAATTAAGGTAGGTTTTGTTAGATTAATACTTGATGTCATAAAATAAGTTTACTTTAGAATTCGAAATTATTTTAAATGATAATATATAAAGAATCCTGTTTCTTTTTGTATATTAAAAAATTTGTTATTTTAAACTCAACAGCCTTTAGAATGTATACAAAATCTATGTTAAATTTATTATATTAAAAACTAAATTTAGTTTAATGCGAAAAGAAGTATTAGATTATGGCTTTATTGAAGTTATTGATAAATTAGGTACTGACCTTACCGTAGTTAACTCAGCAAGGGTTTCATTTGGTAAAAGGAAAACAAAATGGGATGAAAAAGATAGGATACTTGTAAAATATCTTGCAGAGAATAAACATTACTCTCCATTTCGTCATCTTATAGTACAATTCCATATCAAAGCACCTGAATTTGTTATGAGACAATGGTATAAACACGTCGTCGGAATTGAAACTTCTTCAAGTTACCCAACAAAAGATCATGCATGGAATGAAATCAGTGGAAGATATGTTCCTGTAAATGATTTTTACAAACCTGAAATTTGGAGAGCCCAATCAGAAAATAATAAACAGGCTTCGGAAGGTGTTATTGATGATCAAGAAATAGCAAAAAACATTTTCGAAATCACAATGGAAACTATAATTGAAAATTATCATCGTTTAATTGAATTGGGTGTTGCAAAAGAACAAGCAAGAATTATATTACCATTGAATCAATATACTGAAGTTTACTGGACTGCCTCGTTTCAAGCTATAACAAATTTTATCGAACTTCGCGATGACCCTCATGCTCAATGGGAAATCAGACAATATGCTATAGCAATAAAAGAATTATTGTATGAACTTTATCCTGAAACTACTAAAATTTGGTTTGAGGTTCAGGAATCAAGAAAATCTTCTGTCTAAAATCCCAACAACGAAATAACTTTTATTTCCCCCCTCTCAAAATACTTTTGAGTATCTGTCCAGCTACGTTAGGATTTTCTTTAAACCGGCGAATAGAATATTGATACCACCTATTTCCAAAGGGCGTGTAGATTCTCATCCTGTGACCATCTGATACAATTTTGTCTCTTAAGTTTTCTCGTACCCCAAGTAACATCTGAAATTCATATTCTTTTTGAGATAGATTATAATCTTTAATCATTTTATATGCTTGGGTAATCAGATAGTCATCATGTGTTGCAATTCCTACATAGGTTCGTTTTTCAAAAATTATATGTAATAGCCGAATAAAATTTTCACGAATTTCAGCTTTCTTTTTAAAAGCAATAGATTCAGGTTCTACGTATATACCTTTGCAAAGCCTTATATTTGCACCCTCATCTGTGAGTCTTTTAATGTCTTCTTCGCTTCGTTTTAGATATGCCTGAATTACAATTCCAACATTATCAAACTCTTTTCTGATATCTTTATAAATATTAATAGTAGCATCTGTAACAGAAGAATCCTCCATATCAATTCGAACAAAGTTGTTTAATGATTTTGCATAGGATACAATTTCTCGAACAAGACTTAAGCAAAAGTCGTAATCGAGGTTAAGACCAAGCATAGTAAGTTTAATGGAAAGATTTGAATTTAAATTGTGTTTATCAATTGCCTCAAGGACTTTCAGAGATTCGTCTTTTGAAGCTACTGCCTCATTCCTATCTTTAATACTTTCACCAAGCACATCCATAGTAGCCATAATATTATGACTATTAAGAAGTTTGACTTTATCTATAGCATCTTCAAGTTTATCTCCAGCAATATACCGGTTTGCGAAAATTCGAACGACTTTACGTGGTAAAATTTGAATGAATTTTACGAGAGCAGCATTTAATGGGTTCATAATATATTTTATAATTCTGATATAGGTCTTCTTCCTCTGAAACCATCCTCAATCTTATGCCAGTATTGGATTTCTGGTTCACCAAGCTGGTGACATAAGTATACTTCCTCTCCATTAATTCTTAGTGTTGGAAAATCTATTATTCCAAAATCAATATCCTTTAATATAACGTCTTTTTCTGAAATGTCTTTTATAAGTAAGATCAATTCTTCAAGCTCTGCAGGAATCTCTCCTGTGCCATTATATCCTCTTCCTCCAAAATATTGGTGTTCATATATGTTGAAATTCATTGCATCAAGTTCTTCTTTTAAATACACTATCCTTTCTAAGTTTGGCAAAATCTGATTTAAAAGGCTTTGAGCTTCTGTAACTGTAAAATGTTTTTTATGTAACATGTTTTTAATCTACTGATTTTCTTTAAACAAAAATATGAAATAATAAATCATACTTTAATTCAGGTTGTAATTTTCTTGATATTGTGGAGACTTTTATCCACTGAAATTATAACTTAAAAGTATTAACTTAAAACTTTAAAAAACTATGATTAAAGATAACTGTATTTTTTGTAAAATAATTAAAGGTGAAATTCCTTCTTATAAAATATGGGAAAATGAAAAATTCTATGCTTTTCTTGATATTTTCCCAAATACAAAGGGAATGACTTTGCTTATAACTAAAGAGCATTATGATTCTTATGCTTTTGACTTACCAGATGAAGTATATTCAGAATTGCTATTATTTGCTAAGAAGTTGGGTAAACACATAGATAAAGCACTTGGAGTTAACCGTACAGCACTTGTTATGGAAGGTATGGGAGTTAATCATGTTCATATTAAATTGTATCCATTGCATGGTTTAGATAAAGATTTTAAACCTATGATCCCAGAAGGCGAACATTTCTATGAGAAATATCAAGGTTATCTTACAACATTACTGGGGCCCCGAGCAACAGATCAAGAGCTGATAGAAATACAAAAAATTCTGGAAACAAAACTACTATAACTTAGCTAATATGAAATATCAACATCTTGAGATAGAAAAAAAGTGGCAGGAATATTGGGAAAAAAATAAAACATTCAGAACCCCCGATATTGATGAAATTGATCTTTCAAAACCTAAATATTACGTTCTCGATATGTTACCTTATCCCAGTGGTGAAGGTTTACATGTTGGGCATCCTGAGGGATACACTGCTACAGATATTATTGCTCGCTATAAACGGATGAGGGGTTATAATGTTTTACATCCAATGGGTTGGGATGCTTTTGGATTACCTGCAGAGCAATATGCTATTAAGAAAGAAATTAATCCAAAAGTTGGAGTTGAAGAATGTATAAAAAGATTTCGTTCCCAACTTAAATCTTTAGGGTTTTCTTATGATTGGGATCGTGAGATAAATACAACTGATGAAAAATATTACAAGTGGACGCAGTGGATGTTTCTAAAAATGTATAATTCATATTTTGATGAAAAAGAAAATAAAGCAAAACCAATTGAAAAACTTCCTATCCCTGAGGGCCTTTCAGAAGATGAAAAATATGAATATATAAATTCACATAGGTTGGCTTATATTTCTGAATCTCCAGTTAACTGGTGTCCTGAATTAGGTACTGTTTTGGCTAACGAGGAAGTTCCAGAACAACTTGAAAAAGGTTATACTGTTGTAAGGAAACCTATGAAACAGTGGATGTTACGAATTACTAAGTATGCCCAACGATTATTGGATGATTTAAAACAGCTTGATTGGCCAGAGAATATAAAAAAGTTACAAATTAACTGGATAGGTAGAAGTGAAGGTGCTATCATTAAGTTTGAAATACGTAGCGAAACATTAAAGGATAAGCTTGAAATTGAAGTTTTTACAACTCGGCCAGATACACTTTTTGGTGCAACATATATGGTGCTTGCTCCTGAACATAAATTTGTTCGATTAATAACCACAGATAAATACAGAGAAAAAGTTGAAAAATATATTGAACAAGCAGCTAAAAAGTCAGATCTTGAAAGAACTGAGCTTTTAAAAGAAAAAACAGGTGAATTTACTGGAGCAGTTGCTATTAATCCAGCAAATGGTAAAGAAATACCTGTTCTAATTTCTGATTATGTGCTTACAAGTTATGGGACAGGTGCTATTATGAGTGTTCCGGGACATGATGAGAGAGATATGGAATTTGCACTTAAATTCAATCTCGAGATAGTACCAGTAGTAATTCCTGAAAATTTAAAATCAATAGCATATAAAAAATTAAAAGATGATAATGGTAATGAAATACTTGTATCAGGAGTTGGTCTTCAAAATTTAAATAATGATTATAAAGAACTTGATGAATATTTTGCTAATGTTCGAGAAGGCAAACTTTGTTTTACAGAAGATGGTTACTGTGTAAATTCTGGTTTCTTGAATGGGCTCTCGACAAAAGAAGCTATTGAAAAAATGATTAATTGGCTTGAGAAAAATAATTTGGGACGTCGTTCGGTTAACTATAAGTTACGAGATTGGTTATTTTCCAGACAAAGATACTGGGGAGAACCTTTCCCAATTATCCACTTGCCAGATGGAAAGCACAAATCAATTGATGAATCAGAATTGCCTGTTACTTTGCCCGATGTACCATTTTATAAACCAACTGGTACTGGAGAATCACCATTAGCTGCAATTACTGAGTGGGTAAATACAGTAGATAAACAAACAGGTATGCCTGCAAAACGTGAAACAAATACAATGCCACAATGGGCTGGATCCTGTTGGTATTATCTGAGATATATTGATCCTCATAACGATGAAAGATTTCTCGATGCTAAAAAAGATAGTTATTGGATGCCTGTAGATTTGTATATTGGGGGAGCAGAACATGCAGTTCTTCATTTATTGTATGCAAGGTTCTGGCATAAAGTTCTTTATGACCTTGGTTATGTTAAAGATAATGAACCATTTCAAAAACTTTTTAATCAAGGAATGATTTTAGGAGAAGATGGTGTGAAAATGAGCAAGTCAAGAGGAAATGTAATTAATCCTGATGATGTAATAAGAGAATTTGGAGCTGATTCAATGAGATTATTTGAAATGTTTATGGGTCCGCTTGAAGCTACTAAACCATGGAGTACTGAAGGAATTGCTGGGATTAATAGGTTTTTGCACCGAGTCTGGAGGTTAATTATTGATGAAAAAACAGGTGAAGTTAAAAAGAACATTAGAACTGATTATTATGATGAGAAAACTGAAAAGTTACTTCATAGAACAATTAAGAAAATTACTTTAGATATTGAAGATGGTGATATGAAATTCAATACTTCAATAGCACAAATGATGATTTTTATAAATGAGCTTTATAAAGTTGAAACTATAAACAAAAGTATTATTGAAAGGTTTGTTATTCTTTTATCACCATTTGCCCCCCATATAGCAGAAGAATTATGGGAAAGACTTGGTAACAAACCCTCTATTCAATTTGTGGATTGGCCATCGTACGATGAAGAACTTGCAAAAGCTGATTCTGTTGTTGTTGCATTTTCTGTCAACGGCAAAGTACGTTCTAAGAGAGAGGTTGAGTTTGGACTTGATGAAAAACAACTTGAACAGCTTGCTATGGATGATCCAGTAATTTTAAAACATATAATGGGTAAAGATATTGTTAAGGTAATTGTTGTAAGAAATAAGATGGTTAATATTGTAGTTAGATAGCAAATTTTAATTTTTGTGAATAGGCTGGTATTAAGTTTAGAGATTATTAAAAATTGTCTAAAGATTCTTTAATGGCAAATTATAATATTATAGATGCACTCTTTATTGGAACTCATCCTGATGATGCTGAATTAACCTGTGGAGGTACAATCATAAAATTAGTTGAATCAGGTAAAAAAGTTGCTATTATTGATCTTACAGAAGGGGAGTTAAGTACAAGGGGAAACTTAAAAATTAGGCGGCAGGAAACGGTAACAGCTACTAAAAAGCTTGGTATAAATTATAGATATAACTTAAAACTTAAAGATGGAAACATTATTAATAATAGCACAAACCGTCAGCTTCTCATCAATTTTATTCGCAAACTAAGACCGACTATAGTGTTTGCTCCCTATCCTGCTGACCGTCATCCTGATCATATATATGCTGGTAATTTTGTTAGGGATGCAGTTTTTTATTGTGGACTTAGTAAAATCAAAACAGGTGGAACTGAACCTTACAGACCGAAAAGGATTTTTTATTATAGACATAATTATGATATTCCTATATCGTTTATATTTGATATTAGTGATACTTTTTACAAAAAAATGGAAGTAATCAAATGTTATAAATCTCAATTTTACAATGAAGAAAAAAAAAGTAATGAACCTGAAACTTTTATAAGCACAAAAAGTTTTCTACAAAATATTGAAGCACGTGCTCGTTTTTTTGGATTCAAAATTGGTGTTGAGTTTGGGGAACCATATTTTTGTTACGAACCGTTAATTGTAAGCGAAAAAGAAATTTTTCAAATAATATGATAGATACAGCACAAAGAAAAATCCTTGTTTTTGATATTGAGGTAGTTGCTTATGATTTTGAATATCTTGATAATGAAACTCAGGAATATCTTACGAGATATGCACGAACATTTGAAGAAAGGCAAGTAGCAATTGAAAATTTAGTGTTTTACCCTTTTACTTCTAAAATAGTTGCTATTGGGATGCTGAATAAAACTGATAACGTTGGTGGTGTATTGATAAATGCAGAAGAAAGCATTAAACTTGAATCAAATTTACCAAACATTACATATTATTGTTATGATGAAAAGTCTTTATTAGAACAGTTCTGGAGAAGTCTTAAAGAAAAAGACTATAATCTTTTTGTAACTTTTAACGGAAGAGAGTTTGACTGCCCATTTCTTATGTTAAGATCACTTGTTCTTGGGGTTAAACCTTCGAAAAATTTGATGCTTGGTAGTGATTTTAATTTCAGGGAGTATCATATAGATTTGTTAAAAGAATTTACTTTCAACAGACATTCTCCAACAGGAGCAAGAAGAAAATTCTCGCTGGATTTTTATTGCAAACAACTTAAAATAGAAAGTCCTAAGAGTGGAGGTATTTCAGGAGCTTCAATAGCAGAGTTATTTAGGGAAAGAAAATATCAACAAATAGCTGATTATTGTATAGGAGATGTTATTGCAACAGCAAAGCTCTTTGATAAATGGAATGAAATTTTAAATTTGTAATTTATAAAACAAAGTAAAGAAAGATATGAAACCAAATCAAATGCAAGCAGCTCTTCAACAAGTTAAAAAGATGCAGGAGAAGATGGAACAAATTCAAAAAGAACTGGAAGAAAAAACAGTAGTTGCTGAGTCCGGCGGTGGTATGGTTAAAGTTACTATCAACGGCAAACTTCAAATTCTGAAAATTGATATAGAAAAGGAAATTTTAACTGGTGGTGATTATGAAATGATTGAAGATTTGATTATTGCTGCTGTAAATAAAGCCATTGAAAGTGCTCAAAAGATGGCAAATGAAGAAATGGCAAAGGCAACTGCTGGAATTATTCCCAATATTCCAGGATTGAATTTTGGACTTTAGTAATGAGAAATATTTCAGATTCACTCGAAAACCTGATAAATGAACTCAATAAACTCCCTCAAATAGGGAGGAAGACAGCACAGAGACTTGCTATGTATATAATTAGAAGACCTATTGAAGAAGTTGAAAAATTAAGCAATGCAATCCTTGAAGTAAAAAAGAAAATAAGGCTCTGTGAAGTATGCTGCAATATTACTGAAGACACAATTTGCAAAATATGTGCTTCACCGTTACGGGATAAAAGTACTATTTGTGTTGTTGAAGAACCTCAAGATGTTTATGCAATTGAGAGAACTAATGAATACAAAGGGCTTTTTCATGTTCTTCATGGCAGAATTTCACCACTTGAAGGGATAGGACCTAATGACATAAAAGTAAAAGAACTAATTTATAGATTAGATGACAAAGATGTTAAAGAAATCATTCTTGCTTTAAATCCTACCGTTGAGGGGGAAACAACTGTTTTATACTTGACCAAACTTATTAAACCTCTAAATATAAAGATCACGAGAATTGCTCGAGGTGTTCCGATTGGTTCTGATCTTGAACTTGCTGATGAATTAACCCTTGCTAAAGCAATTGAAGGTAGAATTACTGTCGAATGAAAGAAGATTGGTTTAAAGATTGGTTTGCCTCTGAATACTATCGGAAAATTTACAATCACAGAGATGAAGTAGAAGCTTATAACCTTGTGAATTTAATACAGAGGACTTTAAATTTTAGTACTAAAGTCAAAGTACTTGATGTTGGTTGTGGTTCCGGACGTCATTCGTTAGAATTTGCAAAGCGAGGTTATGACGTAACAGGTATTGATTTTTCCAGATATTTAATATTACAGGCAAAAGAACAAGTTTCTACTTTGAACGAGAAAAATATTAAGATTCGATTTATTATAAAAGATATGAGAAAATTTAACTTTAGAGGTAGATATGATATAGTAATAAATGTGTTTTCGAGTTTTGGATATTTTAAAACTGATAAAGAAAATTTTAAAGTTTTTCAAAATGTGTTTTATTCATTAAAAAGAAAAGGTTTTTTTGTTTTTGATTTTCTTAATTCTACATATTTAAGTAAAAATCTTGTTGCCCAAACTATTTTACATATTGATGGTTTTAAAGTAATTCAAAAACGCCATATTGAAAATGGCTTCGTTTATAAAGATATTATTATAGGAAAGCAAAAATTTTTTGAAAGGATAAAACTTTATAACAAGAGAGAAATAGTTAATACCCTATCGAATTTTGGTTTTTGTGTTGTCAAAGTTTTTGGTGATTACTATGGAGAGCGATTTTCTGAGGAAAATTCAGAAAGGATGATTATATTTGCTATGAAAAGATAAATGTAGTCAATGTCAAAAATTTCAAAATACATTGTGATTTCTTTTATAGTTTTGTTAGGTGGGTGTGGGCTTTTTCAAACACGTAATTCGGAAAATCCAGTTCAACCACGAAGTAATTTTATACCTCCGACATCTCCAGATCTTGTGCTTGTAAATCTCCAATCAGCTATTTCAGATAAAGACTTGAACAATTATATGCAGTGTTTTGTTGATTCGACATTCTCTAACCGTAGGTATAATTATATCCCTGATGTTTTATCACAAGGACAATATCCTATTTTTAGAAATTGGCAACTTTATAATGAAAGAATTTACTTCAATAATCTTTTACTGCTTACAACTTCACAATCTACTTCATTGCTCTTCTTTGCAAATTCCACTCTCACAGAAGCTGTAGATACAGCGGTTTTTGATGCAGATTACCTTTTAAGAGTTGATCATCAAAAACCAAATGTTGCAAAGACAATAACAGGAAAGTTAAGATTAGTTATGTCTGTTGATTCAAGAAATTTATGGGCTATCCATTCCTGGATGGATATTAAATCAAATACTTCAGACACTACATGGAGTGTTCTAAGGGCAAACTTTAGTTATTAAAGTTGAGGATAAAACGATTTATATATTATAGCTTAATTTTTTGTTTAGTATTATTATTCTTATCCTGTGAAAACATTTTTGCTCCTGCAATTGATAATTCTATTAGTGGAATTGTTATTTCGGATCAAAAAACCATTGATGGGGTTTTTATAAATTTTAAATATGCATATACTTTTAAAGATACATCAGTATATAGTAATTTATTAACAGACGATTTTGTTTTTACTTTCAGAAATTATGAATCTGGTTATGATGAATCTTGGGACAAACCAACAGAAATGCGAACTACTGCACGATTGTTCGAAAACACTCAAAAGCTCGAAGTGATATGGAACAATACAATTCTTGATATTGGTGATAGCTTACAACGAAATATTAAACGAAGTTTTAATTTAACTATTACATTTAACCCCAGCAATATTATAAGACTTAATGGCTTTGCTGATATGAACCTTCGACGAGCAACAACAGATGACCAATGGAGAATCAGTAAATGGAAAGACGAAACATTTTAATTAAGTTCTTCTATTAAATCTTTTATATAATACCTTTCATATTCTTTACATTTCTTCAATATGTATCCTGTTAGATTTTCTATTTTTTCATCTGATAAATCAGGTGCATTAGCTTTTAACTCTGAGCTAATACTCTCTCTTGAAGTTGTAAAAATTAAAGTGTTGTCATTATATTTATCAGAAGGTCTGGAATTTGTATAACCATAAATGTCTTTATATAATTCAATATAAAGTCCTTTTTCATCTCTGTCTATTCTATAGGTTTTATAAATGATTTTTACGGGGAATCGTTCATTTTTTTCAAGCACGTATTCCATAGTTTTTTTGCTTTCCAACCAAAAACTTAGGTCTTTTGATTTTATTATTTTTTTTATAATAAATTCTTTCATTTTTTGGATATTTTCATTTTCATTCCGCACACAACCATGTGATAGGTTTCTCATCTTATTATTTAAAAGATGAGGTTTATTTGTTCCATGAAAATATCTTAATGAGTTCTCATCATAGTGAACAACAAAGAGTCCAAGTGGATTGTTAGGTCCTGGTGGAACGGGAGGAAGATTTTCTTTTCCTGGTTCGGGGTCTTTCCATGATGGCCAATTTCTGATTTTATAAGCTTCGAAATTACCTGTATAAGTTTTATCTTTTATTGTTCCAACAACATTATTCCAAACATCAATTAAAATTGTGTCTTTCTGATATAATTGAAAAATTCTTGATTTGAATTCAGGAATATTTAACTCCCAAAGAATTTTTGCAGTATCAACAAGATAATTTGGAGGAATTGAATATTTAAACCTATAAAATACTCCATCACTTCCAGAGTTATTTTCATCCTTATCTATTGCTTCAATATCTCTGGTTGCTAAAATCTTGTTAATTGTCTTATCAGTTATTAAAGGGAAACTTTCTTTTAAAAGATTCCTGATTGACTGATCTGCTTCAGTTGAAGAAGATGCCTCAACAGATAAAACAGTAACATCCTCGATATTTTTTGAAGTTTGTCCCCAGTTGTAACCTATAAAAAAGAATAGTGTATATAAAACAACAGCTATAATAATTTTAGTGAGATTCATACAGTACATTTAAAGATTAAGATTTATAGTATTTCAATTAAATTATTTATAATATTTTTCAAAGTCTTAAGTGCAGTCTTTCTGTTTTTAATGATGGAATTGGTATCTATTAGTTCTATTGATGTGTCATCCATCATTTTGTCTGCTATAAGCTCTCTTATTATTAAACCGATCGCAGCAAACTTTACATTTGAATGAACTGAGACAATGTTTTCAGGTATGATTGAATACCCAACAACATCAGCTCCAATTTCTCTGTAAAATCTTGCTTCTGCGGCAGTTTCAGAAGCAGGTCCTATTAAACCTATATATACGCTTTCATTAATTTTAATTTTCTTTTCTTGCATATAAGAGTAAATTAATGCATATTTCTTGTTATCGTATGCATTACTCATATCGGGAAATCTTACTCCAAGAGTTTCATCATTTTCTCCTATAAGAGGGTTATTACCCATAAGGTTAATATGATCATATATTAGTGCAAGTTCACCACATTTATATCTTGGATTTAGTGTAGCAACATCTTCAATAGAAAGTATGGTACGAATCCCAAGAAGCTTTAATACATAAATCCAATGACCAATATCTCTCATAGAAATACCTTCATAATAGTGGAATCTTCCATTGATAAGAATAATATCTTTTGTTTTTTGTCTGCAAAGACATAAGGTTCGGTTGTCAGCAATGTAATCATAATTAAAACTTGGAGGTATGTTATTAAATGCAATTTGTTTCAATATATTAAAATTATTTTGTAGCCGGTAATCTAATTCTCCGATTATTGCAACCTCTGGAGTAAAATTAGAGGGAAAAAACTGTTTAATATATTTAACTGACTCGAGAATTTTTTGTTTTTGTTTAGTCATATTAATATTCTAATTTTTCTATAAATTTTTTTACTAATAATGTCATTTTAGGTTCTGCAATACTTGCAGCCTGTAAAATATGTTCAAGTTTTGCAACTTGTAAAGTATCTGGAAATCCTTCATCGGTAATAATAGAAACTCCAAAACATTCTATACCAAGTTGAGTTGCAAGTAAAACTTCTGGAATAGTAGACATACCAACAACATCAGCTCCAAATTTCCTTATAGCTCGATATTCAGCTTTTGTTTCAAGGGCTGGTCCTTGAACTGAAGCATAAACTCCTTTTTGTACTGCTAAACCATTTTCAATTGCAACTGATTCAGCTAAATTGATTAATCTCTTGGAATAGTAGTGGCTAATAATGGATGTTTTATATACTGGATAATCATTAAGTGGTGACCTAAAATGTAAATTTATATGTGATGTCATAATCATAATATCCGTTTTTCTAAACTGTGGATTTAGTGCTCCACATGCATTAGAGACAATCAAAAAATTTACACCTAATTGATGAAATACAGGTATAGGAAAAGTAACTTTACTGTGTTCATAACCTTCATAAAAATGAAATCTTCCCTGCATTGCAATTACATCTTTATTAGAAATTCTACCAAATATAAGTTTTCCAGAATGTGATTCTACTGTAGATAGTGGAAAACCGGGTATGTTGGAATAATCAATCTGATTTTCAATTTTCATTTCTTTTACAAGTCCACCCAGTCCTGTACCAAGGATAATGGCAATTTTGTACTGTTTGGTAATATGTTTTTTCAGGTATTCAACTGTTTGAAACATATTACTTCTTTATTTCAAATGTATCATCAAAAGAGGATAAGTCGCTGGAAGGCGGTTCTGGGTCATTGCTAATATATATTTTCTTCCCTTGCCTTTTTTCTTCTTCTAAACTATCTGTTGATTCAGTATCTGGGCTGAGTGAAACATTTTCAAGTGTTGTAAGTTCCATTCGTAATATTTTTCGATTTTTCTGAAATTCCTCCAGTTCATTTAGTTTTTCAGAAAGGTAATGTCTTATTTCATCGAGTAATCTATCATTCTTAGATTTAAGCTCTTCAAGTTCTTGTTTCTTTTGCAAAAGTTCTTCTTCAATATCTTGTTTAATTTTCTGGGCTTTTAGTTCTCCTTCTTTGATTATTAATTGAGCTTTTGTTTTTGCATTTTCCAGTAACTCGTCTGCAATTTCCTGAGCTCTAATTAATGCTCGTTGTAAATTAGCTTCATTTTCTTTGTAAACTTCAATATCGCTTAACAGAGACTTAATTCTGGCTGCCTGAGTTTTATTATCTTGTAAAAGTTTTTCATAATGCATACTGATTGTTTCTAAAAAAGCATCTACTTCTGCTGTATCATAGCCTCTGAGACTTTTTTTAAAGTCTTTTTTCTTGATGTCATTTGATTCTATGTTCATAATATTTAATTTAATTTAAAATTTATTTTTTTAATTATATGTTCTCTCCCCAAAAATAGCGCTTCCTATGCGTAAAATATTTGCACCTTCTTCTAAAGCTATTTTATAATCGGATGTCATTCCCATAGAAAGATATTGAAAATCTTTAAATTCAGTTTCAAGTTCTTTATATAGATTTGCAAGAGTTCTAAAGTTTTCTCGAATTATGTCTTCATTATCAGTAAGCATTCCAATAGTCATAAGACCTTTTAGCCTTAAGTGCTCAAGTTTGGAAATTTCTTTACACAATGATCTTGTTTCCGAAGGTGCAATACCAGATTTTTGAGGTTCGTCACTTGTATTAACCTGAACAAGAATATCAATAGTTCGATTTATTTTTTGAGCATTTTTATTTATTTCCAATGCAAGTTTTATGTTATCAACCGAATGAATAAAAGTTATAAAAGGAACTATATATTTGACTTTATTGGTTTGTAAATGTCCTACAAGATGCCATTTAATATTTGTATCAATCAGTTTTTGGTATTTTTCCTTTAATTCCTGAACTTTGTTTTCTCCGAAATGTATATGACCAAGTTTATGTAACATTTTTATATTCTCAACAGGAAAAGTTTTACTAATAGCAACAATCATTATATCATTGAAGTTACGACCAATACTGGTACAAATTTGATTTACATTTGATAAAAGAGTTTCGTAATTAGTCCTTATATGTTCATAATTCATATAGAAAAGATACCTTTATTTTCTTTTTTTTTCAACGTATCTAAAATAGTATAAATTCACTGTTTTGTTATGAAACTAAAACTACCTGTGTTAAAGTGTAAAATACTATTTAATAAGTACAAGTATCTTTACGAAAGTTTCTTCCTCGATCTGAAATCGTAGAAAGTAAATTCCTGATGGTAGGTTCATAGCGAAAAAGTCAAAATTGTAATTACCGCTTGCTAAAAATTTTTTGATAATTACTTCCATAGTTTTACCAAGGATATTATGAACAGAGAGTTTTACATTTTGAGGCTTGGCAAGAGTAAATCTAATTTTAGTGTATGAATTGAAAGGATTTGGGTAGTTTTGAAAAAGTATAGTTTTTCCCCCTATACCAGTATTTGCTTGTGAAATAAAAGAGATACTACCTGTAAATTCCCACACACCTCTCCCATGAGTAGCAATGAGAATTTTGTTGCCTTTTAAATTATAATCAAGGTCAAGACAAACAGTATTGGGTAATCCTTGAGCAAGCTCAAACCATTCTTGTCCATAATTATTGGTAGCAAAAACACCCACATCTGTTGCTGCCAAATATATACTTGTTGGAATCCCTGGATAATATATTATCAAATCATTTACAGGTGTGTTTGGTAGATTATTTGATATATCAGTCCAGTTATATCCTCCATTTGAAGTTTTAAATATATGTCCTGACCCAAAACCACTTACGCAAAGAATTGCAACATCTGGAGAATCTGGATGAATGTCAATTCCGGTTATTATTCTATCAGGAAGACCTGTTTGCAAATAAGAAAAAGTCTTTCCACCATTGCCAGATTTAAATAGCGAATTACTCGAGGAGGCAAAAATAATTCTTGGATCTGATTTTGAAATAGCTAAAACTCTTACTGTTCCTGAAATTCCTGTTGACCATTGAAACCAAGAAGCTCCATTGTTTGTTGTTTTAAAAACTTGTTGTCTTCCAGTATAAAATATACCACTTGAATCAGGGTGAGCAATAATAGGTGCTATCCATTCAGCATTACCAGTAAGTCCAATTGTAGCTGCTTGCCATGATAAACCACCATTTGTTGATCTTTTGATGTTGTTGAATTGATTTTCTGAAAGTATGAAATTAGGTTCATATGGATTGAAACAAACCGCACCACCATCTCCACCGAAAACAACATCCCATTTTAATGCTCCAGTTGTTCTTTGCACACCATTATCCTGAGTACCACCTATCAAATGTGAAGGGTTATTAGGGTCGGAAGCAATTCTATAAAATTGAGTAAGAGTAAGAGTGGAATTAAGATTTGTCCAGTTTGTTCCGCGATTGGTTGAGAGATTCACCCCCCCATCATTAGAAATAATAATAGTTGAGTAGTCGTTTGGATGAAAATCAAGATTATGATGATCTACATGTACTGGTCCTGAAGATGAATTTGTAATTTTCTGAAATGTGCTGCCATCTGTACTCCTCCATAAGTCAACTAATCCAATATAAACATTATTTTCATCCATTGGATTTACATAAATATAGAAATCGTACCATGCTTGATTTGTTCCTGTAAATGTATTTGGAAGGTAAGTAAAATTATACCCTCCATTAGTTGATTTATAAACATACACACTTGTATCACGATATATGGAAACATATAAAACTTGAGGCTTTGACTTACATATTGCAATATGGTTACGCGTTCCAAGTACGAATGGTGTATATTGTGTAAATGTTTGTCCACCGTCTGTAGAAATTCGATATCCACATCCTGAACCAATAATATATACTTTACTACCATCAGGTGAAGTTACAATATCATCACATCGAGTAGTGAATATACTTATCCAATTTAAGCCGGCATCAGTACTTTTATAAAACCCAGCAGTTCCTAATGCTGCAAATAAAATAGAAGTATTTTCTGGTTTTATAAGTAAACGTGAAAAATAGGAAAATTCTGGAAGTCCATTTTTTATTGAACTCCATGATTCACCTCCATTAGTGGACTTTAGAAGTCCTCTCCCATAATATGAATATGAAAAATAAGTTGCTTCACCTGTACCATAATAAATAACTTGTGGGTTATTTGGATCAATAGCAAGAGCTCCTGAGGATAAAGATACTTCAAAATCAGACATAGGCGTCCAGTTGAGTCCGGCATTAGTTGTTTTCCAAATACCACCACATGCAGCTCCAGCATAAATAGTATTAGGGTTATAGGGGTTAAATTTAACACATGCTATTCTTGAAGAAACGTTACCATAATTTGGGTTTATCCCAGGGGTAGGACCAAGATTTATCCATGAGCCATTTTTACTTAAATAACCTGAAAGCTGTGTTAAGTTATGTTTTTCATTAAGAGCGTTAAGGTATGCCCCCGCTGGGAATGCAGTATAAGGATAAAGACGTTGTTCATAAAACCACTTTTCACGCTGAAAAGATTTTGTTTTTTTGACATTAACAGAAGCAAAATCGTAAATTGATGGAGTAACTACAACACCCTGTGGATAAACCTTAAAATTTAAAAAAAATACTGGTAGGAAAATGAATAGAAAAATGAGATGTAAAAATAATTTGTAAGATTTATAAGTCATATAATAAAAGTACCCCCAATGTCATTACTTTTCAAGCATATTTTTCATCCCTTCCTCATACAATCAAAAAATTTTGTGCTTTATTTTTTTTAAAAAAATTATACATTTAAACAAAAGTATCTCTAAAAAATAAAAACTACCAATATGGATGCAGAATTACTTTCACGCCTGCAGTTTGCAGTGACAGTTGCTTTTCATTTTATCTTTCCCCCCATCACCATCGGATTAGGAACAATGCTTTGTGTAATAGAATGGCTTGGTTGGAAAAGGGGTGATGAACATTATAAACTTCTGGGAAAGTTTTTTTCAAAAATCTTAGCAATAACTTTTGCAGTTGGAGTTGCTTCTGGACTTGTAATGGTACTTCAATTTGGGACAAATTGGTCAAGGTATTCAGCATTTGTTGGAGATATATTTGGTGCTCCACTTGCTGCTGAAGCAATTTTTGCTTTTTTTCTTGAATCTACTTTTCTTGGGCTTTATCTCTTTGGGAGAAACAAAGTATCTCCTGGAGTTCACTGGTTTTCAATTTTTATGGTAACAATTGGTTCAATGATTTCAGCATTCTGGATTTTGGTCGCTAATTCCTGGCAACAAACTCCTGCAGGTTTTGCAATTCAAAATATTGCTACTGGACAAATCATTGAAAACTCTTCTCTTATGACAGGTTATGATCCAACAATGTACAGAGCAGTACTAACAGATTTTTGGAAAGCTGTATTTAATCCAAGTACAGTCTTTCGTTTTGCACATACAATTTTTGCTTCTTGGATAACTGGAGCTTTTATTGTTGCTGGAGTCAGTGCTTACTTTCTTCTGAAAAAGAATGATGAACAAATTGCAATGAAGGGTATTAAATTAGGTTTAATTTATGGATTTATTTTTTCTTTGTTACAATTGTTTCCAATAGGACATGAACATGCCCGCGATGTTTACAATTATCAACCCTCGAAGTTTGCAGCAATACAAGGACTTTACACTACTGAGAAAGGAGCACCATTAATACTTTTTGGATGGGTTAGCAATGATGTACCTCCACAACTTAAATCTAAAATAGGTGTACCTGGTATCTTAAGCTTTCTTGCAACAGGGAAATTTGATGCTGAATTACCCGGACTTGATAAGATTCCTCCAGAGAACCGACCTCCGTTATGGTTAACTTTTGTTTCTTACCATAATATGGTTTTACTTGGAGGATTATTTATATTAATTCCTCTTATTGGTTTGTTTAAACTTAAAAGAAAAAAAATTGAACAAAGTAGAAAATTTTTAAAAGTGTTACTCTGGTTTATTCCATTACCAGTTGTTGCTTGTCAATTTGGTTGGGTTGCTGCAGAAGTTGGTCGTCAGCCCTGGATTGTTTATGGACTTTTAAGAACATCAAATGCTTTTTCTCTTACTGTAACCATTGGACAGGTTTGGTTTACTTTTATTCTATTTACGATTTTCTATGTTATTATGACTATAATTTATATCTGGCTTTTGAGCCGGGAACTAAAAAAGGGAATTACTTTTGAAACACAAACATCTTTACTAGGAAAGGAGGTTTTAGCATAATGGAACCCACATTACTTCAGACAATATGGTTTTTATTAATAGCAGTTCTGTTATCTGTTTATGCTGTCCTTGACGGTTTTGATTTTGGAGTTGGGATTCTTTCTCTTACAATAAAGGGAGAAGAAAATAAAAGGATTTTGATGAATTCAATTGGCCCTGTATGGGATGGTAATGAAGTATGGCTTCTTGCAGGAGGAGGTTCAATTTTTGCTGCTTTCCCATTTGTTTATGCAACAGTGTTTAGTTCCTTTTATCTTGCTGTATATTTGTTGTTATTAGCATTATTTTTTAGAGCCATCTCCTTTGAGTTTCGAGGTAGAGTTGATTCAGAAAAATGGAAAAAATTTTGGGAATACAGTTTTGGTATTGGTAGCTTACTACCACCTATACTACTTGGTGTTGCATATGGTAATATTTTAAGAGGAATTAATCTTAATGAATCAAGAATCTTTATAGGTGATTTTTTTGACCTGCTAAATCCATATGCTATTTTAATTGGTTTACTTGCTTTGGTAATGTCTTTGATGCAGGGAGCAATATATCTTACTTTTAAAACTGAAGAGGAATTGAAAACTAAATTTGAGAGTATTGCTACAAAGATGTGGATTGTATTTGTTTTGTTATATTTTATCTCAACTATTTTTACTTTTTTTGAAGCAAGATTTCATTTTCAAGGAATAACAAAAGTAGTATGGTTCTGGGTTGTATTTATTGTATTTCTTGTTTCATTAATTATGATTCCTGTTTCACTTAAATCTAAAAACAACAAAAGAGCTTTCCTGTTCTCTTCAATTTCAATTGCGTCGATGATTGGTTTATCTGCAATAGGATTATTCCCAAAGATGGTTCCTTCAAAAATTGATCTGAATTATAGTTTAACTGTTATGAATTCTTCTTCAACAGAACGTACTCTTGTAACGATGTTAATAATTGCTTTAATTGGAATGCCTTTAGTTGTAATTTATACAGTTTATATATATAGAATTTTCAAGGGGAAAACCAAGCTTACTGAAGAAAGTTACTAAAATGATCTATTAAATTTTATTCGGGGGGTAACTACCACCCCCCGAATAATAGTAGGAGCCTGAAATTCAAAATTCAATTGTGTTTTATTCCTTTTTTTAATCAAGACTTTGTTGATAATTATAATTATATTTATTAATCAAAATAACAGTTCACCATAAATAATCAAAAAGGAAATGTTAGATAAGTTTGCTGGTGATTTAAAAAAAATTAGAGAGAGTAAACACATATCTCTAATTCAAATGTCTGAGAAGACAAAGATTCATATGAATGTTCTTGAAAGACTTGAAAAAGGTGATTTTGATTTTATGGAACAACCCTATATAAGAGCCTTCTTGAGACATTATGCAAATTTTTTAGAATTAGATGCAAAAGATGTCTTATATGCTTATGATATGGCTAAAAGTGGAAGATATCAGCCATTAGTTAGAGAAGAAGAAAAAAAGGAAACTTTTTCACAACAAGAATCTCAATTAGAAAATGTTTCTCCAGCTTCTGATGAAATAGATAGAGTATTTGAAATAATTCCTGAACGGCAAACATCTAATGAAATAAAAGAGGAATCTTTAACTGTAAAAAAGGTCTCAGCATATGAAAATCCAGCTGAAAAAGGAAAAGCTCTTGGCATTAAATCATTTATGGATGATGATAAAAAAATCGGTTTTTCTCCTACTTTTGCAAGATCATTAGGTTATATAATTATAATTCTGATTATACTTGTGGGAATATATTTTATCGTGGATACATTCTTAATATCTCCAAGTAAACCTCGAGAACAAGTCGTTAGACAGAGTTTTGACACTGTTGTGAAGGAAAATGAGCGTAAGATTTTGGGTAAACGTTCAAAAGAAGAAATTGAAGATTCTCTCCGAAAAGCTCAATCTCTTCAGGATTCATTAAAACGATTAAGTACAGATTCATTAACTCTTGAAATTGTTGCTCTTGGTAATGGAAAGGTTGTTATTTTTGTTGATACTTTACGATCATTTGCCCGTACTGAAGAAAAATTTAAACCCAATGAAAAAGGTTATATAAAAGCAAAAAACTCTTTCTGGATTTCTTCTAATGATGCTGATAAATTTAAGTTTTTTGTTAACAAAAAACCAATTCTTATAGATGATAAAGTAATAAAAAATCTAAAGATTACAAAAGAAGGTATTGTAAAAAAGAAGTGAAAAATTTGACTGATATTAAACAAAGAATCGAAGAACTGAGAACCAAAATTAGAGATGCTGATTATAAATATTATGTCCTTAATGAACCTGATATAAGTGATTATGAATATGATATGATGATGAAGGAACTTGAAGCTCTGGAAACTCAGTATCCAGAATTAATCACACCTGACTCTCCTACTCAACGTGTTAGTGGAGAACCAATTAATAAATTTGAAATAGTATATCATAAAATTCCAATGCTTTCCCTCTCAAATTCATATGATTTTGGTGATCTAATAGAATTTGACAGAAGAATACGTAATACCCTCGGAAATGAACCTTATGAATATGTGTGTGAATTAAAATTTGATGGAATTGCTGTTTCTTTGATATACGAAAATGGAATTTTTATTAAGGGTGCAACTCGAGGTGATGGAATCAAAGGTGATGATGTTACAAAAAATCTAAAGACAATAAAAGCTCTTCCTCTTTCAGTTAACTCAGATAAGTTTAAGAACTTTGAAGTGCGTGGAGAGGTGTTTATTAATAAAGAAGATTTTGAAAAAATTAATGAGGAACAACTTCTTAAAGGTGAGAAAACTTTTGCCAATCCAAGAAATACTGCTGGAGGTACTTTAAAACTTAAAGATAGTAGAATAGTTGCTCAAAGACCACTTAACCTTTTTGTCTATTATCTGTATACTGATGAGTATCCCCTTAAGTCGCAGTTTGAAAACTTACAAATACTTAAACAGCTGAAGTTCCCTGTTAATAATTATGCAGAAAAGGTAAAAGACATACATCAAGTTAAAAAATATTGTGATAAAATTGAAGTTTTGAGATCTGATTTACCATACGAAATAGATGGTGTTGTTGTAAAAATAGATTCGCTTTCCCAACAACGAGTTCTTGGGACCATTGCTAAAGCACCACGTTGGGCAATAGCATATAAGTTTAAAGCACAACAACAAATTACAAAGCTAAAAGGTATAACTTTACAGGTTGGTAGAATTGGAACTATCACACCTGTAGCAGAACTCGAACCAGTATTTCTTGCTGGGTCAACAATCTCTCGGGCTACATTGCATAACTTTGATGAAATTAAACGAAAAGATATAAGGGTCGGTGATTACATAAAGATTGAAAAAGGGGGTGATGTTATTCCTAAGGTTATTGAAGTTCTAAAAGAAAGAAGACCCCCGGAAGGGCTTAAAGAATTTCAACTCCCTACAGTGTGTCCGGTATGTGGAACAAAGTTATTTAAGCCTGAAGATGAAGTGGCATATTATTGTCCTAATTATTTTGTCCTGCACAAGTACAGGGGAGAATAGAACATTTTGTTCAAAGAAATGCAATGGAAATTGAAGGACTTGGTACTGCAATAATTGAACTGTTGATAAGAGAAAATTTTGTAAAGGATATAGCTGATTTATATGATTTATATAAGTATAAATCAGAGCTTATTAAAATGGAAGGATTTGGAGAAAAAAGCATTTCTAATATATTGTTATCAATTGAAGAATCTAAAAAGAAACCCTTTGAAAAAGTTTTGTTTGCGATTGGAATCAGACATGTCGGTGAAAAGACAGCCAGAATATTGTGCAACCATTTTCATAACATTGATAAATTACAATCTGCTTCTATTGAGGAAATTTCAGGAATATATGAAATAGGTCCTAAAATAGCAGAAAGTGTATATAATTTTTTCCGTGATAAAAAAAGTAAAATTTTAATTGAAAGGTTAAAAAAAGCTGGGTTAAAATTTGAAATAGAACATAAACATACCCTTCTCAACCCCAATTTTGAAGGAAAGACATTTGTGTTGACCGGTACCCTTGAAAATTATACCAGAGAAATTGCTACTGAATTAATAGAAAAATCAGGTGGGAGAGTAAGCTCTTCTGTAAGTAAAAAAACAGATTATGTTTTAGTTGGAACTGACCCAGGCAGTAAATATGAGAAAGCAAAAAAACTTGGAGTTAAAATTATTTATGAGGAAGATTTTGAACGAATGTTAAACAAATCTACTTAAGAAAAATCACACCGAACTTAAGTTGAAAGCCCCCCACGTCTTTTATAGGTTTGTTTCTTAAACTATTAATTTCATTGATTAGTACAGGTAAATAGTGAAAACGGGCTTCAAAACTAACTCCAAAAGATGAGGATTCATTATAATCCAAACCAATTCCAACATATGGTCCAAATGCAAAACCAGCATTGAAATACTTAAATGCTTCAAAATAACCTTTATCATAAGGATTTGTTAAAATAAGAGAGGGACATAGTCCTCCAGTAATCATCGGTTTAAAGTTACCTTCAATTTCATCTTTGAATATATAATATTGAACACCAATATTGAGAGGAATTAGAAACACGCGTTTTTCTTTATCAGGTACGTATGAATTTCCATATATATCATACTGTTCGAACTCCCGATTATCCGATACTCCTGAAACTCCTAAAGAAAATGAAAAATAGCTAAATTTACCCAATGGATAAAAAATAACAGATGATAATCCAAAACCCTTGTCACTATAAATTAGATTTAACCCCCAATTATTTTTTGGATTATGAATCTTTGTTTTTATAGAATCTCCAGAAAATTGAGGATATATATGAGAATTTAATAATAATAGAAAAAGTATGAGTATTATTTTTTTCACGAATTTTATCAGTTTTATTGCGCTTTTTAATGTTTAATTTTAACTTACTATAAGTTAATCAAAATTGACTGAAAAAAGACTGAAAAAAATATTGTCAGTAATATCAAAAAGACAAAAAAATCTAACTCTTGTCCTTGAAAACATTCATGATCCTCATAATGTAAGTGCAATTTTAAGAACATGCGATGCAGTAGGTGTTGATCAAGTTTATCTAATTTATAACACAAATAAATTCCCAAAAATTGGGAAGGCTTCATCTGCAAGTGCAAAAAAATGGGTTGATACGATCAAATTTGATAATGTTATTGATTGTTTTAAAAGTCTAAGGGAACTTGGATACAAGATATATTCTACTCATTTACAAAATAAAAATAATACAATATTATATGATGTTGATTTTACCGAAAATGTAGCAATTGTATTTGGAAATGAACATAGTGGTGTATCAGAAGAAGTTAAACAAAACTCTGATTCTAATATTGTAATTCCAATGTTTGGAATGATTCAATCTTTAAATGTGTCTGTTTCAGCTGCAGTTTGTTTGTATGAAGCTCTCAGGCAACGGTTGTTAAAAGGTTTCTATGATAAATCATCTTTTACTCCCAACGAATTTGAACAAAAACTTAATTATTATTTAAAAAAATCAAAATGAAAAAAACATCAATCTTTAGATTATTAGATATTAAAAAAAACAATTTATTATTGATAGCAGGACCCTGTGTTGTGGAAAACAGAGATGTTGTTTTTCAAACCTGTGAAAAACTTAAAACTATTTCAGTTAAACATAAAATTCCCTTTGTTTTTAAATCATCTTATCAAAAGGCTAATCGAACTTCAATTCATTCCTTTAGAACTATAGGTATTGATAAAGCATTACAAATTTTGGGTGATGTAAAAAAAGAATTTGATGTAATGGTTCTAACAGATATACATTCAGAAATAGAAGCTGGTATAGTAGCTGAGGTAGTTGATATCTTACAAATACCAGCTTTTCTTTGTCGTCAGACAGATATTTTAATAGCAGCAGGGGAAACAGGAAAAATAGTTAATATTAAAAAAGGACAGTTTATGGCTCCTGAAGATATGAAGTATCAATCTGAAAAAGTTGAGAGTACTAATAACAATAAGATTATACTTACTGAAAGAGGAACCTTTTTTGGGTACCACAATCTTGTAGTTGATATGAGGAGTATAATAGTAATGAAACAATTTGGGTATCCAGTAATATTTGATGCAACACATTCAGTACAGATGCCCTCAAAAGAAAAAGGAGTTTCTGGTGGTGCTCCTGAATTTATTCTTCCTCTTGCTCGTGCTGCTATTGCAACAGGAGCTGATGGTATTTTTTTAGAAACACATCCCGAGCCTAAAAAAGCATTAAGTGATGGAAGTAATATGCTCAAACTTGACAATGTAGAAAACTTGTTAAAGATTTTATTAAAAATAAAAAGGGCAACTGATTAATTTCATCTTACAAATTCATATCCTGTTTTAGCACCTTTATCTATTGCTCTAATTCCATACTTTAACCATTCAGGTTCTGGAGCATCTTTTAAGAAATGGTCAAAAAATTGTTTCATCCTTATAGACAGGTCTACTCTATTTGGCCATTTTGAGAGGTTATGTTCATCACCATTGTATGTTAACATCCATGCAGGTTTATTTAATCTCCTTAATGCAGTAAAAAGTTCTATACCCTGTTGCCAGGGAACAGCACCGTCCTTGTCATTTGCCATTATTAACAAAGGAGTTTCAACTTTGTTTAAATGAAATAATGGAGAATTTTCTATATATAGATCCAAACGTTCCCATAAATTTGCTCCAATTCTACTTTGGCTTTGTTCATATTGAAACTGACGAACAACCCCGGACTCCCATCTAATTCCTCCATATGCACTTGTCATATTTGCAACTGGTGCACCTGACATAGCTGCTTTGAATAAATTTGTTTGTGTGACTATATAGGCTACTTGATAACCACCCCAACTCTGTCCTTGTAATCCAATTCTTTCAGAATCTACAAATCCTAAATTTATAAGTGACTTGGTTCCACTTGTAACAATTTTAAGAGCACTATTACCGGGATGTCCTATTTCATATATAATATCAGGAATAAAAATTATATAACCATTACTATTATAGAGTGGGAAGTTTATAACGGACCTGCTTGGGTTAGGAATGTAGTGTGTGTGTATTTTATCTGTGTATTTCTCGTAAAAGTATACAATCATAGGATATTTTTTATTTGAATCAAAATTATCAGGTTTTAATAGTAATCCTTTTCTCTCTACACCTGAAGGATCTTTCCATTTATACTGTTCAATTGTTCCCCAGTTGTATTCAGCCTGTTGAGGGTTAGTTTCAGAAAGTTTTAAAGGATTGGTAAATCTTAAGTTACTAATCCATAGATCTGGGTATTCTGTATATGAGTGTTTGCTCCAAATAATAACTTCAGCATCTTTAGCCTTTTTCGGGATTGTATACCCATAGTCATCAAATATTAAACGATTTAGAGACTTGTTATTACTCAAAATTAATGAATAAAATCCTTCAAATTGGGAATCTTCATTTTGTACTTTAAGCAATATTGTATCAGGGATGAAATTAATATCTTTTACTATCTTAGCATATCGAAAAACATTTTTTTCTTCTTGACCTTTTTGTGTTATGTTTTCAAAGTATGATGGATTTTCAGGATTTATCTTCCAGATATCATATCTATCATAAATAAAAACAAACTCATCGTTTTTACTCCATCCCACAAGCCCATAAGGAGGAGGATCATTGGGCATATCGAACTCTTCATTATACAGCTTTACATTTATTTGTGAAGTTAATGATGAACTTTGTTGTGTTTTAATATTAAAGCATTTCCAATTTTGATCTTTACTGTCATACCATATTACATATTTTCCCGACGGAGAAATTGTTGCTTCAAATTTTTCTTTTGTTAATATTTTAGTTTTAGTTTTTGAATTAAAGTTAATTATATAATAATCTGCATAGTTAGCTTCTTCCCAAGAATAAAGTTTTTCATATGGAGAAGTAGCAATTCCGAGAGCAATTTCATTATTTGTTTCAGACGGAAACTGTAAAGTTTTTATTAAGGTATCAGCAAGTTGGAAGGTCTCTTTAGTATTTAAGTCATATAAAGCATAGTAACTATATTTTTTTTCTTTTTCCAGTTCATTTAGTTGTTGTGTAATAAGTTTTGAGTCCTGCCAGTTCCATATATCAACTTTAAATTTTTCATCATCAAGCAGAGTATCATTAGTTTGTACTCTCGATTTTAGTGATAGAGGGAAAAATAGTTTGGTACCATCATTTGAAAAAAATAGTGAATCATTTGTACTTATCTCAAAATTTAGTGTCTTATTTGAGAAATTTGTGTCAACTATTAAAATTGGGGGATAATTTATATCACTTATTAAGAATATGTTATATTTTTTATTTTTTGTTGTGTCCTGAGTATGTAGGAATGCAATTTTTTGATTCTGTTTATCTATTGATATTTTTTTTATCTCACCTTGAGTTTGGTAAATGGCCCTAACTTTATTGTTGTCAACATCAAATAGAAAAATTCTTGAGCTATCTATTTTCCCTTTATATTTTGTTTGTTCAACAAAGATTGATTTTTTCCCATTTGAATCAAATAAAAATTCTGTAATGTTATCAAAATTATATTCAATTTCTTTTAAAGGATTAAACAAAATAAGTTTATGTATTCCAGTAGTATCTGTGAAGCCAAGAGAATCTTTTCTTGATGTTAATATACCTATCCAGTCTGAATTTGAAGCAGGAAGTTTATAGGAGAATAAATTAGCAAATTTATAAGTTTTTCTTTTTTCAGGTAAAAGTGTTATTATCATTAGAGAATCAAGTGGTAATTGTTCCTTTTTTTTCTTTTTGAGTTTTAAATCCCTTATTATATTTTCAGGAGGTTTAATTTGAAATACTAAAAAACTTGCATTTGTGGAAAAAATTGGTTTATATCCTCTTAGTACTGAATCTAAAAGCATTCCTTCTGAATTTTTTACATAAAGGCATCCATCACCTTTTTGTGGGTTTATTTCAAAACTTATCCATTTTCCATCAGCGGAAATAGAAGGATTTTCGAGTTTTTTCCAGTTGTCATATACAGAATGATCCAGTACCTTTTTTTCCTGAGCCCCTATTAGAAAAGGGTAAATGTATAAAAAGAGTAAAAACAAAATAGATTTTTTTATCATAGTTCATTAGAATTTGTATACAAGCATAATGATTTTTTTTTATATTAAATATGTATAACTTATTCTCAATTAAAAGATGAACAATATTAAAGTATCAATAATACAAACAAATTTACACTGGGAAAACATATCTGCAAATCTCAAGGCATTAAAAGGTAAAATTGCTCGTTTTAAAAACAAAACTGATTTAATAATATTACCTGAAATGTTTACAACAGGCTTTACTATGAATGCTGAGAAGTTTGCAGAAACCTCTAATGGAATCGCTCATAATTTTCTAAAAGAGATGGCAGTATCGTCCAAAGCGTATTTATGCGGTAGTATAATTTGTAAAAGCAAAAATAAATATTTTAATAGGCTTCTGGTTTCAACTCCTGCTGGGGATTTAAAACATTATGATAAACGTCATTTGTTTAGAATGGCAAATGAGCATCGTATTTATTCAGGAGGTAAACATCAACTTATATTAAATATTAAAAAATGGAAAATTGCTTTTTTTGTATGTTATGATTTAAGATTTCCTGTGTGGTGTAGAAATGTTAACAATAGATATGACATAGCCGTGTTTGTTGCTAATTGGCCAGAACGCAGAGTAAATCATTGGAGACAATTGTTAATAGCACGGGCAATTGAAAACCAATCATTCGTAGTTGGAGTAAATAGAATTGGTTATGATGGAAATGGTGTCTACTTCAATGGAAATTCTTTAATTATTGATCCACTTGGTAAAGTTATATTTGATGCAAAATCAAAAGCTATATCTAAAACAATAACTCTCGAAAAAGACATTTTGCTTAATTTTCGTAAAAAGTTTCCAGTATATAAGGATGCAGATAAATTTATTATTATTAAGTAGAGAAAATGTTTAAAACTAATTTTATGAAAAGCAAAATGAAATTACATAATAAAATTTTGATTGGTTTGATTATTGGTATAATATTTGGAGCGTTGTTTCCAGTAAATCATCAGGATATAATAATTATAACAACAAGTGAATCTCAAAAGGTTGAGAACTGGCAAAAAGTTTTAATCTACGAAAAAGATACTTTAGTAAAATCTTTTGGTTTTTACGATAATAATATTTTCCTTAAGTATATTAAAGATTATCTTGGTAAAAAAGCAAAAATTGATAAACTCATATTTATTTTTGATGAAAATAAGGAAAGATCTTTTACTGATGTAGTATCAGTTGATAGGTCTAAAACTATACCTTTATATTTAAAACCTCTTGGTGAAGTTTTTATTCGCTTGCTTAATATGATAGCAGTACCTCTTGTTCTCAGTTCTTTGATTGTTGGTGCAGCTTCTCTTTCAGGTGTTAAGAAAATTGCTCGAATTGGAGGAAAAACTATTTCCATTTATTTGTTTACGACTTTTATTGCTGTTACAGTAGGTTTATTGTTGGCGGATATAATCAAACCTGGTGACTATATGCCTACAACTACAAGAGATAGATTAATAGAAACATATCAAGTGGAGTTATCAACAAAAGTTCAGCAGAATGTTACAGTTAATTTATTTGATTTTTTGGTAAACATTGTTCCTAAAAATCCTTTTAAAGCAATTGCGGATGGTGACTTTCTTCAAATAGTTTTTTTCTCAGTAATCTTTGGTCTGTTTTTATCTTATGTTGGAAATTCAATACGTGAACCAGTAATAAAGTTTTTTGAAGCTATAAGTAAAACATTGATCATACTTGTTGAAAAAGTTATGCTGCTTGCTCCATACGCTGTTTTTATACTTATAGCTTCTACTGTAGCCGATTTTGGGGTAGAGATTTTACAGACTTTATTTATGTATGCTTTAACAGTAATATTAGGGTTGATTTTACTTTTACTATTCCTTTATCCTACTCTTTTAAAGATATTTACAAGAAGATCCGTTTTACAGTTTTATAAAACAATAAAACCAATAATGCTTCTTGGGTTTTCTACAAGTTCTTCAGCAGCTACTCTTCCTGTGGAAATTGATGTTTGCGAAACGAAACTTGGTGTCCCCAATGAAATTGCAAGTTTTGTGTTGCCATTAGGAACCACAATTAATATGGATGGTACATCATTATATCAATCTGTTGCTGCAGTTTTTATTGCACAGGTATTTGGAATGAATCTTACATTATCTCAGCAATTAACAATAATTTTGACTGCAGTTCTTGCATCAATTGGAACTGCTCCTGTACCTGGTGTTGGAATTATAATGTTAATGATAGTTCTTAAATCTGTCGGTATTCCTGAAATTGGTCTTGCTTTGATTTTAGGAATTGATAGATTCCTTGATATGTGTAGAACAGTGCCAAATGTAGTGGGAGATACAACTACTTCAGTGATAATAGCTCATACGGAACATGAATTAGGGGTCTGGAATAATAATGGAACCCAAAAAAGTTTTTAAGAGTAAAAAAAAGAAAAACTATGTTGAAAAAATTATTAATTACAAGTTTACTTTTTTCAATTACATCTTTAGCTATTTCACAAAATAAATTGAAAACAATAGAGACCACCTACAGTGGAAGTGATGCCTGGAAAAATTGGACAATACAAACAGACAATTCAAGTGGACGAATTTCAACAGTATACAGTGGTAATGATGCTTGGAAGAGCTGGAATGTTAACCTTGCAAAAATTAATGGTAGGATTTCCACAATCTACAGTGGCGATGACGCATGGAAAAAGTGGAACTTTGATATTGCTTCTTATAACGGAACTATTCAGACAGTTTTTAATGGTGATGATGCGTGGAAAGATTGGGAACTTAATTCAGACAAATATAAACTACGAATTAGTACTGTTTACAGTGGTGATGATGCCTGGAAGGAGTGGGAAATTACAGCTAATGGCAGCACTATGAAAGTTTATACTACATATTCCGGTAATGATAGCTGGAAGGAGTGGAGCATTGACGATAGATTAGATAAGATTCCTGTAGAAATAAAAATTGTGGCTGCTTTTATTTGTGTTTTTTCAGGATATTATCATTCAAAATAGTCATATATACTTTTTTTATATTAAATATAAATTCATTTAATGAAGTATGTTTTCAATTTATATTTATACACAAGTACGAAAGTTGAATCCAATCTTAAATGGAACAAATAATAGTTTTCATTGTTAAAAAAAGTATAAAGAAGTTATCTAAAAAAAACAGAAGAAAATGAAGGTAACATTAAAACACATTATAATAACTTTATTTAACGTTGCCTTTTTTGCAGGGTGTGCGACGGTTGTGGAGGGACAACGTGAAACTATAAAAATTACTTCAAATCCAGAAGGAGCGTATGTTAAAATTGATGATATTGATAAGGGAAATACACCTCTTGAAATTGACCTAAAAAAAGGAAAAGAATACACCATAAAAATAGGCAAAGAAGGCTATAAAGAAAAAATATATAAACTTAGTTATTCAGTTCAAGTTGGTTGGGTTGTTCTTGATGCAATTTTGGGTACTAAATATGTAATAATTGATGCTGCTACAGGAAGTTGGAATAAATTTGATGAAAATGAAATAAATGTAATTCTGGAAAAAAGTGAATAATAGATTCTAATTATTATTAGATAAAGACACTTACAAATTTAAACTTTTCTCCATCAAATAAACCTTTATCGCTGAGTTTTAATTTTGGAATAACAAGTAAAGCCATAAATGATAATGTCATATAAGGTGCTTTGAGTTGACATCCTGCTTTATGAACTAATTCATTAAGTCTTTGATATTTTTCTGCTACTTTGTTACCATTTTCATCAGTCATTATTCCAGCAATTGGAAGAGGAAGTATTTCTTTCTCATTGTCTGAATAAAAACACATCCCCCCTTTATATTCAATAATTAAATTAACCGCTTTTGTTAAATAATTATCGTTTGTTCCAACAGCAACAATGTTGTGTGAATCATGGGCAATACTTGTTGCAATAGCACCATATTTAAGTCCAAAGTTTTTTATAAAAGCAACAGCTGGTTTGGTATCTGAATATCGATTTACTACTACTAATTTTAAAATATCACGAGTTGGATCTGAAATTACAGTGTCCGAAACAATCATTGCCTTTTCAATTATCTCATTTGTTATAAGTTCTCCATCTATTGCTTCAATTACTCGAATTAAATTAGAGGTAGCAGGAAGAATAAAATCATTAGGGGTTTTATGTTTTGCATTGAACTTATTTACCAGTTCAACCTTAGCTTTGGATATATTAACTTTGTTATTTTCATATACACAAGTACCATTAATATAAGTGGATTGGACCTGAAAATCGTTAAAGTTATTAACGATAATAAAATCAGCAGGATCTCCCTTTTGCAATAAACCAACATTTAAATTATAATGTTTAACAGGATTATAAGAACAACACCTTAAAACATTAAATAAATCAAATCCATCATTTAAAGCTCGTTTAACAAGTAAATTTATATGTCCGTGTAATAAGTCATCGGGGTGTAGATCATCTACACAAAACATTACTGACTCAGGATGAGTTTTAATTAATAATTTTAAAGTTTCATAGTTTTTTGCAGCAGAACCCTCTCTGATCAAGATTTTCATCCCTAAATTTATTTTCTCTAAAGCTTCATCCAGTGAAAAACATTCATGATCTGTACTTATTCCTGCAGAAATGTATTTTTTTAAATTTTCTCCTCTTAGTCCAGGGGAATGACCATCAATTGGAAGATTATAACTTTTAGCAACATTTATTTTTTTGTGAACTTCTTCATCATTATAAATTACACCGGGATAATTCATTACTTCACTTAAGTATAGTAGATGATATTTTTCAAACAAAATTTTAATATCATTTGCATTTACCGTTGCTCCTGGAGTTTCAAAGTTTGTGGCAGGAACACATGATGGTGCTCCCCAAAAAAATTTAAAAGGAGTTGAGTTACCATTACTTATCATAAACTCTATACCTTTAAGCCCAAGTACATTTGCAATCTCATGTGGATCAGAAACTGTTGCAATGGTACCAAATTTTACTGCTAATGAAGCAAATTCAGAAGGTACAAGCATTGAGCTTTCTATATGTATATGTGAATCAATAAAACCCGGTAAAATAAAGTCTTGGTATTCATTATTCGATTTTAGTATATCTTTTATTATTCCATTCTCTATGATAAGCTTTCCGTTATAAACTTCACGTTTAACAACATCTACAATCTTACCACAAATTTCTGATGACATTTTATTTTTCCTTTTTGATTATTGACAAGAATTTTTGTGTTTTGTAGGATCTTGTTGAATTTTTTCAATAGGGTTACTCAGTTTTGGGCTAATATATTTTATTCCCAGATTCATTCCACGAAGAATAAATAAAATTGCAAGACATGCAGCAAGGTAAGGTATAGCGCGAGATACTTTGTGTCTTATTTTTATATTTACTGATTTACCTATAATAGTTGCAAGGAACATAACTGGAAAGGTTCCTATCCCAAATAAAAACATATACAAAGCACCTTCTACAGCAGTGTTCGTAAGTAACGCACCTCCAATACCTACATATACGAATCCACAGGGAAGAAAACCATTTATAATACCAATTAATAAAAATGATATAGGGGTTGCATTTTTTGAAAATCTACTAAAAGCTTTTTTTATAAAATTTGTAAAGAAGTTAAATGGTTTTAGATTTCCAATAATAACCTTTGCCTTTGAAGGTATTAAAAGATATAACAAAATTAAAGCTCCTACTGCAATTGTTAGCCACTGTTGTAGTCCAATTATACTAATTTGTGAACCTATGAGTCCAAAAATTAAACCAAATAAACTGTATGTTATAGCTCTACCAATGTTGTATAAAAACCTTGAAAAATAAAACTCAAATTTGTTGTTAGCTCTAATAGGTAGAGCCACAGCTATTGGTCCACACATCCCAATACAATGTAAACTACCTAAAAGACCAATTAAAAATCCTGATAGTAAGTACATTATTTAAGGTAAATTAATTTTCTTGTTGTGGAAAAATTATTGGTTGAAAGTTTATATAAATAAACTCCTGTTGATAATCCCAAATCTTTTATATCAAACGTAATAATATAAGTCCCAGCCTTTTGTTTACCACTGAAAAGAGTATAAATATCTCTGCCTAATATATCGTAGAGCTTTATAGTTACGAAATCTTCCACAGGTAATTCATATTTTATCTGCGTTGTGTTATTAAATGGATTAGGATAATTCTGATATAGAAAATATCTTTTTGGCAATTCAATCAATGATTCTTTAACAGGAATAATGTAGTTTAAAACAAAAGAAATATTGGGTCGTAATGAAAACAGTGTCCCATTTGTTAGATCTGTACAGCCATTGCCATTTGGTAAATCTTGTGCCTGATGTAATACCTTATTTGGTAAATTTGAAGCATAAACGGCTGAATTTGAATTAAAAGTAGAGTTATTATAACAAACTTCTATAAGTAAATTGCTACTACCGTTCCAGATAAAAGGAGATTGAAAGATAATAAGTTGCCAGCCATTGTTTTGGAAACTATATGTATTTGAATAGACAGTTGTCCACCCTGTGTTAACAAAAGTTGATAGAGATTGAAGAGAGGTGTTCTGTATCCTCAATGTTAGATTATCAAATGTAATGGGTGAAACATTTGCGAGGTTAAAGCCTACCGCCAATATTCTTGCTAAACCTCCACCAGCAGCAACTAATTCATTAGCTGTATAAAGCATTTGTGTCCGTCCATCGGTATAAAAAGTTCTGAATGGATAAGGTGTTACAGAATAGCCAGACCCAATTTTAATTGTCTGATATTGAGCAATTAACATTTTGAAAAGAGCTGTAGAATCTGTATTGTGGTTTGATGAATTATCGCGGGCATAAATCTTGTAAAAAATAGAATCATTGACATCTACTTCTGATTGGGTAGCATTAAAAACTCCAAAGTAAAAATCTGACGAAAGTAATTGCAATCTAAATTGACGAATTCCATTAGCAGGAGAATTTTTATACCACCTAACCCATACAGAATCAATTCCTGTATTATCAGTTACTGTAGCAAAAATTGTATCAGGCCATAATGTTTTAGGAGGATCATTTCTTTTCTGATGATATATTACTGGTTTTGTAGTATCAGCACCTGTCCGAAATGAAAAAGTTGAAGAAGGAGCATTGAATGGTAATTTTGATTCAAGACCTTCGTTGTCTTTTACTTTGATATAATAATAATAAGTAGCAGAACTTCCATTCCCTAAAATATTTGCTATCCAATTATTTCCTCCTCCAGTTGTTAAAATAGTACTGTCTGTGATTGTTCCTCTCCCCCAGAAAACTTTACTTTCAAGAGAATTAAGATTGCTTCCAAAAGTAATTATATTTACTGATACTGTATAAGGACCATTGAGATTTTCTGTGTCTTTTATAGGTGAATGAGAAAGATAAGGAGATAACGTAACTTTTGCTGAATAGAGTTGCGCAATACCTGTTCTGATATCTGTCCAGAATGGAAATACAATCTTATTGTTTGCAACTACCGAAATATAATCACAAAAATAACCATCGGCATAGTTAGGCAAAGGGAAAGGTTTTTGTGAAATATCACTGACTTTGATATTTGTAAAAGTATTTCCAGCATTTGTTGAAATTGCAAGATAAATATTAGTTGAATCCGAATATAGTGCATCTCTTGTGTCATAATATACAATAGCTATATTTCCATTGCTTTGATCAATAGTGATAGCTGGAAGAAACTGCTGTTTATTATTGTTAAGAACATCATTATTGACTCTAATAGGATTTGTCCATGAAACTCCACCATTTGTTGATGAAGCAAAGCATATATCTGCATCATTTCCAGCTGGTGCAACTCCTCTTTGACTCCAAGTTAAATAAATATTCCCTGAGTATACGTTTTTATCAATTGCAACAGAAGGAAAAGAATTAACTCTAATACCAGTCGAGAGAAGATAGCCCCGAATCCCTCCAATATTGAAAACATTATTTGGGATAGACCAGTTTACTCCACCATTGGTAGATTTTGAAAAATAAATATGATCTTCAACATCATTTGTCAATAATGGGGTAACCCAGAAGCAAAAAACCTCTCCGTTCTGATTTGTTTGTAAACTACAGCCTTGTTCATAATGTCCAGCAATAGGTTGTCCAACAGAAATAGGATTAGAAAAACTCACCCCTCCATTTGTTGAATAACTAAGCATTATTTTTGGTTGCGAAAATGAAAAATCGGTATAGGCAACGTAAATTCTTCCATAATATGGTGAAGATAAAGAATTATCCACAGTTACAAAGTTCATATCAAAAGTGTTGTTTGAAGTTGGAATAATTACCCGTCCATTCCATCCAAACCCATTGTTTATAGATTTATCACATACAAGTTGGTTATCAAAATAATTATATATAATTGTTTGAGCACCAAAATAAGAAACTCTTGGATTTGATGAAAACCAGTACGAATTTGGAAGTACATCTGAGCCACTCCATTGAGCACCATTATTTGTTGTGTAGTAATAACCAACTCCAAAATCAGTATTACAACCAGCAATAATAAATGAAGAAGATATAGGAGAAATAGAAGCTGAAACAGAACTTTGATTTTGAGTGGAAGGAAAAACTCTAAAATTAGGAAAAACTGATGTAACTATTCCATTTATATTAAAATTTCGATTAGGAGTTGTATTAGTTAAAGATTTATAGTGATTTGAGGATAAATTTTGTGTTTTAACTGTTAATTTTTGTTGAGCAAATGTTCCGTTGATCTTAAAAATTAATAAAAGTAATATTAAAACTTTTAAACTTTTCATAACTCAGAGAAAAATATACCTTAATATAGAAAATAAAAAGTCAAATTATTTCATTATAAACTCTGTTATTTCCTTAATAACATATTCAATAGTATCATTAGTGGAAGTAAACGGATGTGTTGCTCCAAACGTATGATTGGTATTTTGAAGTTTTATAAATTGTGTAAGTTTTTTATTACTGTTTTCAAATAAAGCTTCTGCTTCTGAAATATCTACAGAGATATCGGAATCCCCATGAATTATTAATGTAGGAACTTGAATTTTTTTAATTGCGGCTAAAATATCAAATTTGTTTTTATTATTATCTAAATCTTTAAGATAAGATAAATCAATAGGCATTTTCTGTTTTGTTCTCACATTTTCTATTTCTATAAATCCTTTATCTTTCCATAATTGTTTAATGTGTTTGCCATAACGATCAAATGTTGAAACCGGGGCTAAACAAATAAGTTTCTTTATCCTGTTATCTTCAGAGGTTTTGAGTATAGCAACTCCTCCTCCGCGAGAGTGGCCAGCGAGTACCAATTTATTAAAATTATAATTATAATTGTTTCTGTTGGCTTCAAGAAAATCCAATATTTTCCCAAGATCGCTTAATTCCTGAGTGATAGTATTATACCTAAATAAATCAAGTTTTACAAACTCTTCAGGTTTATTTAAACTATTATCTAAACCATTTCTTGAAAAGTTAAATGATACTGTAAAAATTCCCTTCTCACTTATTTTATCCATCATATAAGGGAAAAACCCCCAATCTTTGAATCCTTTAAACCCGTGACAGAATACAAACAAAGGTATGGAACTATTAATTTCAGGATATCTAAAGTCAATTCCTATGAGTTCATTGTTTGAACTCATTATTTTCAGATGTTTATACATAAGTGGGGGAATTTACTTTGCTTTCTGTTTTGCTTCTTCATAAGTGCGTTGGTGAGATGGATCAATTTGAATTAACTGATCATAAATACTTTTATCTCCGTAGTTGAGAAATATTTCTGCTATTTCAAGATACTTGGTATCAAAAAATATATCAATATTGAATGCCTTAACTTCTTTTTTCTTAATAGCAGAAATTTTTTGTAAAGCTTTTAAAATATGATTATAAGCATTTTTATTCATTCCCAAAGAATCAATACCAAACCAGTGATATTCAAAATAAGCATTTCTAAATTCCTCGAATCGTGGATTAAGTAATTCTTGAACAAGCTGTAGTCTTGATGGTTTTGAACCACCTCCAGTTTCAGTCCATCCGGATCTGTCTGACATTGGTTTGTTGCAGATATTAAGTGCTTTTTGAAAATAGTAACTTTTATTCTTAGGATGATTTTTAGGGAAAAAGGAATCCTGATCATATCCCAACATCATAAATGCATAATAATCAAGTAAACTCAAAAATGAATCAAAACGTAGCTCGTTTTTAATAAATGGCATACTTCGGTTATAAGTAAAAGAACATTTTTCATCGAGATACTTAAAAGCTGGGGTGTATTTAGGATTTGTGGCTTTATCTGATTTATCAACGATTCTTTGACTTGCTATGAGGACCTGAGCATCATAATTATCAAATCCATTTGTTCCTCTGAAAGTAAATTGAATTGTTGCTTTTATTTTATAAAGATTACCTTCTGGAGCATTTGTCTCATTGAAATAAGAGTTATCATAAAAAATATTTTTATTAAAGTAATCTTCTACCTGTTGTTTGAAATCTTTAAGACGATCTTTAGCTTCAAGAGGTAATGCATCAACATTTACAATTACTGTAACATCAAAATTTTGAGAATATGCAAAGCTGGTAAATATTACCAGAGCAAACAATAAAAGGGCAGTTTTTATTTTATACACGTACATCTATTTATAAGTTTATAATTAAGTTTTGAATTCTTATTTTAATATTCAATACAAATAAAAACATCAGTGAAAAAGTTTTTTTTATTTGCAATATTCTTAATAAGTCTTAAATCTGGATTTGCTCAATTTGAAAATATTGATTTAGGTGCAAGGCCTATTGCATTGAATGGTGCTTTTACCTCAATTGCAGATAATTCTCAGGCAATATTCTATAATCCCTCAGGATTAGGACAGATGTATAATAGAGAAATAGCTTTTTTTTACAGTCCTGCTCCTTATGGATTGAGTGAGTTAGCAATTGCTGCACTAACATACGCTGAACCAACTAAATATGGAACTTTTGGAGTAGGTATTAAAACTTATGGTTTTGAATTATATAGAGAATTAAATGTCTTACTTTCTTATGGAAATAACTATAAGGATAAGATTTATTATGGCATGAATTTTAATTTTTATAATCTAAAAATTGAAAACTATAACTCTGCATCAAGCTTCGGGTTAGATTTAGGTGCAATGGCATATTTACATAAATATGTACGTTGGGGATTTATAGCTAAAAATTTCACAGGTGCTAAAATTGGAGAGTCAAAAGAAAAAATAGCTCAGGTATATAGAACGGGTTTAAATTTTGTGCCTCTTCAAAATTTAAATCTTGTACTTGAAGTAGAAAAAGATGTCAAATATCCACTTTCTTTTCGTAGTGGAATGGAATATTCAGTTCTTGATTATGTTGATCTAAGATTTGGTGTGGGAAGTGAACCAACAAATTTTGCTGGAGGAATTGGACTAAGCTATGATCTCTTTCAACTTGATTATGCTCTTACAAAATCTCCAGATTTGGGCATTACACATCAGGGCACTTTGACTGTAAATTTTGGTGGTATAGCAGGTAAGAAGAAAAATCGTGAGAGAATTTATACGACTTTTAAAGAATAATACTGACCTCAATAATACAATTTTATAATGAACTTTATTGTAATAGGAGAACCGTGTGTTGATTTAATCCATAAAATAGATGGGAACGTTACTCATAGTTATGGAGGTATACTTTATTCATTAATATCTCTTGCAGTTCTTGCTAAGAAAGATACGGTGTTCCCTGTAATGAATATCGGTACTGATGAGGCTGATAATATACTTAATTTAATTGCTAATTATCCTAATATAAAAACCGACGGAATAAATATAGTTAACCATAAAACTCGAAAAGTTAATCTTTACTACAATATGTATAACTCTGGTAAAGCTGCAAGATTTGAAAGTTCAACTGAACCTACATACACTATACAATATGATGCAATTGAAAGATTTTTACAAATTGCTGATAGTATACTTATCAATATGATTTCTGGAATTGACATTACACTTGAAACTTTCCAAAAAATACGAAATGCTTTTACAGGTTACATACATATTGATATCCATAACCTTGTTATGAAAACTAATCCAGATGGTACAAGGGAACATACTCATCTGGAACAGTGGCGTGAATGGTGCAAACTTCCTGATACAGTCCAAATGAATGAATTTGAGGTTATTAGTCTTTCACGTACGATAAAAAACGAATATAAAATTGTTGAAGAAATCTTATTAAATTCAAATATCAAACCCAATGGTGTTATTATAACAAGAGGGAAAATCGGGGTGACAGGTTATACAAGAACATTGAAGAAATTTGGTTCTGAAGAATTCATTGATATTGAAAGACATGATGTTGAATCTCCTGAAGTTGATAATTTTGTTGACAGTACTGGATGTGGTGACGTGTTTGCCTCTGCTTTTACTTTCGATTTTGCAAAAAGTAAAGACTTTTTGAAAGCACTTCACTTTGCGACTCGAATTGCTTCATTAAATGCAACTTTAGAAGGTGTTGAACAACTTAATAGATTGAAATGACAATAAATCAAGTAAAAAAAATTTTAGTAACCGGTTCAAATGGATTATTAGGACAAGCTATTAGTAGAATTTTTGAAGAGGAGTCAGATTTTGAATTGTTATTAACTTCTATTGAAGATAATTCTTTTGTTGATAGGAAATACCCATACGAAAGACTTGATATTACTAATAGAAGTGAAATCAGAAAGGTAGTAAATTCTTTTGCACCTGATATAATTATTAACTGTGCAGCGTTTACTGATGTAGATAAGTGTGAAACGGAAAAGGTTTTATGCTGGAAATTGAATGTTGATGCTGTAAAAAATCTTATACTGGCAGCCCGTCCAAGAAATATTAAGTTGGTTCATTATTCAACAGATTATATTTTTGATGGGAAAAATGGTCCTTATACCGAAGATGCCACTCCTTCTCCGATATCATTTTATGGTAGATCAAAATTGGCAAGCGAAAATGCTATTTATACAAGTGGAATTAAATTTATAATAATTAGAACGATGGTATTATTTGGAAAAGGTGAAAATGTTAAATTAAATTTTGCATTATGGTTGACGGAAAAGTTGAGAAAAAAAGAGCCAGTATATATTGCTGATGATATGTATGGAAATTACACTCATGCCAATGACCTTGCTTATGGTACTTTAAAAGCAATTGAGAAAGATGTTTCTGGTGTTTACAATATAGCTGGAGCAGATATTAAGTCCAGATATGAATTTGCTATTATTCTTTGTGATATTTTTAATTTTGATAAGAAGCTGGTTAATCGTGTTAAAACTAAAGATCTTAATCTAATTGCTCCCAGACCTTTAAAATCTGGATTAATTACTTTGAAAGCTGTTACAGAATTGGGTCTCAAACCGATGGATACTGTCGAATCCATTAGATTATTTAAACATGAAATTATTTAGTAAAATTTAATATATATGCTTGATATAAAATTATTCAGAGAAAAACCAGACTATGTAAAAGCAAAACTTGTTTTGCGAAATGAAGATTTGTCTGTTCTTGATGAATTATTTGTGCTTGATCAGAAAAGACTTGAGATTATTCGTAAAGTTGAAGCTTTGCGGGAATTGAGAAATAAAGTTTCCAATGAAATTGGAATTATGAAGAAAAATAAACTTGATACTACAGAAAAGGTTTCTGAAATGAAAAAAGTTTCTGATGAGATTAAAACTCTTGATGATGAACAATCCGATATCGAACAAAAAATTGAAAATCTTCTTTATTACATACCAGCTTTACCAGATGATTCTGTCCCAGTAGGAAAAACTTCTGAGGATAACATTGTTGTTCGTACAATTGGTGAAAAGAAAGAATTTAACTTTTCTGTTAAAGATCACCTTGAATTGGGTAAAATTAATGATATTATAGATTTTGAACGAGGTGCAAAAATTACTGGTAGTGGCTTCCCACTCTACAAAGGAAAAGGAGCAACACTTGAACGAGCATTGATTAACCTTATGTTAGATACACATATTGAAAACGGTTATCGTGAAGTTTTGACACCTGTCCTTGTTAATAGAAGTTCAATGGAGGCAGCAGAAAAAGTCCCGAAATTTGAAGATGATATGTACCATATTATGCCTGATGACTTATTTGCTATTCCAACAGCTGAGGTACCTATTATTAACATTCATAGAGATGAAATATTGAAAGAAGAGGATTTACCTTTAAAATATTGTGGCTTTACAAATTGCTTCCGTCGTGAAGCAGGAAGTTATGGAAAAGAAACTAAAGGATTTCTTCGAGTCCATCAGTTTAATAAAGTGGAATTAATTAACTTTTGCAAACCTGAGGATTCATATATCGAATTAGAAAAAATGGTTTTAGATGCTTGCAGAATCCTTGATAAACTTGAACTGCATTATAGAGTAATTGAACTTTGCACTGGGGACTTAGGTTTTGCAGCGAGTAAATGCTATGATATAGAAGTTTGGTCCTATGCGGAAAATAAATGGCTTGAAGCTTCCTCAGTAAGTAACTGCACTGACTTTCAATCAAGACGTGGGAAAATACGTTTTAAGAAAAATTTAGGAACAGGAAAATCAAGAACTGAATACGTTCATATTTTAAATGGTTCTGGACTTGCTACATCAAGGCTTATGGTTTCCCTTTTGGAAACATATCAAACAGAAGATGGCCATATAATTGTTCCCAGTGCATTACGTAAATATTTAACATTTGATATTATTTAAAAAAAATGAAGATTATACAGACAATATTAATTTTTTTGGTATTTTTCACTCTTAATGTAAAAATAACGGTTGCACAGGTCGAAGATATTCTTGGAGTAACATTAGAAAATGTCGATAATTATACTGGAAATACAGCTCTCACAAGAATAAAAAATTCCCTGCTTGCGTTACCTCTTAAAGCTACTTCCAGAATTGTTTTTCAATGTAAAGGGAATAATCCTCTTATTCCAAATCCTGAGGATTATAATCAGATTGTACCAAACATCAAACAAGTCTCACAAATTATGGGACTCGTTCTGGATAGCTGGTATTGGGATTCAAATAATGTTAAAAGGTTTGATTATAGTACTGTAATTCAAAGAACGCAAGCATTTATAACAGAACCTTCACTTGTTTCAAATGTTGATATATGGGAAATAGGAAATGAAGTAAACGGTGAATGGTTATTTAATGGAAATTGGCAGGAAGTTATGAGAACTGTTAACGATGCTTGTATTCTTGTAAAGAATACAGGGAAAAAAACTGCACTCACACTTTATTACAACACTTTAAACTGTGTACCAGATAGTGCATATTTAATATATGTGTGGACGAATAAATTCCTTACACTTTATCCTGATATCATTAATAAATTAGATTATGTTTTCGTTTCTTATTACTATGATCCTTGTGAAACATCATCTCCGAATTGGCATGAATTATTTACCTGGTTACAAAAAAAATTCCCTCGTTCACATCTTGGTATTGGAGAATGTGGGTGGGTTCTTAATAATCAAATTGAAAAAAAACTCGAGGTTATAAATAATTTTTATTCACTACAAATAAATTTTCCTAATATTACAGGTACTTATGTAAGAGGAAACTTTTACTGGACTTATCAACAAGATTGTGTCCCTAATTATGCAAGCAATCCACTTTGGTTAGCAATTTACAACAATGCCTTGAAATGGAAAGGGGTGTACAAGCCGGAAAGTGAATAAATTACTCAAATTTCTTTTTAGCCAATATCACTGTTCCAATAACAGCAACAAGCAAAAGCATCCCAGCAATTAATATATGAAATGAATATGTTGTAAAAAGAGCTTTCCCTAATGTTTCTGCCTGACCAATAATAAGTGCATTTGAACTAATCTTGATATCTTTTTTATCAATACCATAATAGAAAGTAACAAAAAGTAATCCACCAAGTAAGATTGAGAGAAGTACTGAAGTAACCTTTTTATATGTGAATCGTTCTGAGAGCTTTGTTTCATCTTGAAGATTAAGTAACATTATAACAAATAAAAATAAAACCATAATTGCGCCAGTATATACAATTATTTGAATAACTGCTATAAACTGTGCTTTTAGTAATAAATAAAATCCTGAAATACAGAAAAAGTTGACAACCAGAAATAAAACACTTACCACAGGATTTCTTCGTGTAATCATCATAATAGCTGAAAAAACTGCTAATATACCTAATAACAAAAAAAGGAAAAATCTAACTTCAAAGTGCATAACATTATTTTAATGCAATATATGAGATATCATTTAAAAATTCAGCTAACTAAATTACAACTAATTTACTCATCTTCATATTCAATTTATTTGATATTTGTTTTTTCAGTACAATTAAGTTATGTTTATTATTCAAAATTTATATATTTAAAATTGTATAATATAACCCAATACTTTTTATGTTTTAAAAGTTAAACTATGAGTTCAATATTTAAAGAAATAGCTATTGAAAAAATAGTTTATTCACGAAGGAAATCAATTGCTTTACAAATAACAGAAAATGCCACTCTGGTTATCAGAGCACCATATTTTGTGACTCAACAAGCAATAAGAGAT